>Ga0180434_10002067_pt1 | contig 27553 bp, 34 predicted proteins | sample SS_ome_7_FD_132453 | JGI IMG/M metagenome (GOLD analysis project Ga0180434, IMG submission 132453) | Hypersaline lake sediment archaeal communities from the Salton Sea, California, USA - SS_1_D_2 metaG | ecosystem: Environmental > Aquatic > Non-marine Saline and Alkaline > Hypersaline >... | reverse complement strand
TTTAACCTCCACAATTAACCGGAGCGAGCCTAATACCACCGGTCTATAGCGAGCTAACCAATCGCATGGAAGCGAGCGGTGACCGGTGGATAGGCGAGCGAACCGAGGAAAGAATATTTATATTGATTTCATACAATTATTAATCGTAGGTATATAGTATGGCCAAATCAGTGCTTGTCATGGTTTTTGTAGCGCTTCTATTCACGCTAACAATCATTGTTTCTTCAGTACCCGGAGCAGCGGCATTGTGTATGGTGGACGTGTATGAGCTTGAGACAACCGGAAGCCTTATCACCGGCAACATAAGAAACACAGGCGATGTCCAGGCCTCTGTCTCCTACGGGCTCTTTGTGGAAGAGGATGGGGATATCCAGGCTACACTCATCAAGAACGGCTCAATATTGATGGACCCGGACCAGAGCCATGCAATATCACATACCTACAGCTTCGGCACCGGCCACTACATGATCATGCTGGAAGCCGATGCAGACTGCGGCGCATCGGATGTGGAGGAGATGGGGCATATAGTGATTGAAGGCTATCTGTGCTCCAGCCCGGCCGGGACAGACGGCCAGACCCGGTGCGATTATGCTTCAAGGGATTACCTTGAATGCACAGACAATGGCTGGGAGATAATCGCGCACGATGAGGATGATTATTGCTATGTCTGCCCCAATGTCTGCGGCGACGGTGAATGCAACTGCGGCGAAACAACTGCAACATGCACCCGGGATTGCGGAACCGGCCGATGCCAGCCAGGCTATATGAATGAATACAGGTGCTCCGGCGATACAAGGCAGAGAAGATTCAGGTTCAACAACTGCTCTGAGGAATGGAGGGCCGTTGAGGAATGCGAGCACGGATGCACTGGCGGGGAATGCAACACCGGTCCGGGAGAGGTTGCGGGATGCGGGGTGAAGATAAATACGTTCGACTATCTCAGCTCGATTTCGGGTGATGGGAGGCCGTATGTTACCGCGACAGTGGAGAACACCGGGGAAGATGAAGAGGACATAACCATTGTGCTGAAGGTTGGTGATGCCGTTAAGGGTTCGCATTCAGAGACACTGGATTCTGGAGGAATATTCACAAAAACCATTGATTATTACAGGCCACCTACATCTGGAGATTATAAGATAGAGTTGGAAGCCACTGCCGACTGCGGGTCAACAGATAGTGCCAATGCGACATTAAGCGTCGGAGCCGGCGGCGGACTTGTTGTTGAGCCGCCCGAACCAATCATCCCACCCCAACCCCAGCTGCAGACAAGCGTTGATTTCTATCCCACTGTGATAGATGTTGTGGCAGGCAAGAGCAAGGCAATAGTGCTTGACATCGACAGCTCCACGGAGCAGGTGTTCACGACCACCATCACCGGAGCGCCAGCCGAATGGTTCGAGTACCAGTGGCAGGTTTTTGTTGCCCGGGAGAAAAGCACCTACGTATATGTTACACCGCAGACAGCAGGGACATACGAACTTACCATATCAGTCAGTGCGGGTTCGGAAGGCCTGGATTTCAGCAAACAGGTATACCTCTACGTTGCCCCGACTGCATCGGAACAGCTGGAAGGCACATATATTGGCTATGTCATGGAGCAAATTGGTAATGCCATAAATTTTGCCCTGGAAAATGTCTGGATGGTCGTGTCCCTTATTATAATTGCATTGCTGGTTATCATAGCCATCGGGCACAAACACCTGAAGACGGAATATGAGGACCTGTTGCCCCATTGACATGGGGATTTGACTGAGAGATGTTTGTTGTGCATAGGTTTATAAAATTTACTGTTAATATAACTGCATGAAAAAACTATCTGTCGTATCTCTTTTACTAACATTCGCGATTATGGTGGGTATGGGGGCGGCTTCGAGCTTTGACATCCAGCTTTCAACGGACGCTGTTTCCAGCTGTCCGTGCACAGCAAACATAATCAAGGTCGACGTCCAGAACATGTACCAGAGTGCAGACACTATTGAGTTCGAGCTTGACCTACCGGCGGACTGGTCGGGATTCGTTCAGCCGGATATCATGCTGGGCAGCGGCGATTCTGAAACAATCACTGTATATATCACACCCGCAAAGGAGTCTGATTCAGGTTCATACCCGGTAGTGCTTTATGTAGAATCAGTAATCACAGGCAATGAGATTTCCCGGACAATAAACGTAGAAGTACTGAAGTGCCATTACATTTCAATAGACCTGGCAGAGACCTACAGGGAGGTGTGCCAGGAAAGTGATGAGGGAAGGGTCTTTGGTGTTGTTCTGAAGAATGATGGCAAGCTTGAGGAAACATTCAGGCTTTCTAGCGATGTTGGATGGGTAGTTTTCTCGGACTCGTCTGTTGAAGTGGCAGGCGGTGCAGAGAAGACGGTACAGCTTATACTTAATCCTCCAGAGGGCCTGCTCGGCATGCAGATTATAAACCTTGTGGCCAAATCAGAAACCTCCTATGCCCAGGCAGAGGATGGGATCCAGGTCGACATAAAGAACTGTTTTGATTTTGAGGCAACCCTTACACCGGCGAATGGTGGGGTTGAAGTTTCTGATACCGGGGAAACCGGTGCAGCAGCCAGTGAGACAGGAACCGGGGAAACAGGAGAAGGTGAAACAGGACTGCCATCAATTTCAACTGGTGGTGAGGAAGCCACTCCAGGCGAGAACGGCGGCGTAACAGGCGCTGTGACAGGCGCCGCAGAGGGTGATGAGCAGCCATGGGGATCCATGATTGTTGCCGTTATAATAATAATCGTAATACTTGTGATAATCTACATAGTGGTTAAGGGTTAGAGGGGTAAATATGAAAATTAATGCCATGGCATTTGTTCCGTTAATAGTTGCATTCGCTTTTGTGCTTGCTCTTGCAGGAGAGGTAGCAGCTGCAACATGTATCGGCCAGACAGCTTATGGATCAGTTACAATAAGGAATATTGGGGCAGAGGATGACACATATTTCATATCAGTATCAGACCCCGATATAATCCAGGCACCTGAGTCTGTGTTTATTGGTGCAGGAAGCACAGAGGTTGTTGAATTTACAGTTATCCCCCAGAAAATTGGCTTGAACCCATACCAGCTTATAATCACATCATCAGAAAAAACCGACGTCAAATCAGGTGTTGTGGAAGGCATCGAATGCAGGGACGTCACAGTAATAGCATCCCCATCTGAGATCGGGATCTGCGAGGGGGCGCCGGCCATATTCGATATAATAGTAAAAAATGATGGCCAAGTGGCCGAGACATTCGACCTTTCGACCAGCATGGGATCGCTTGAGATGAGCAAGGTCGAGCTCCTGCCAGGTGAAAAGGAAACAGTAATGCTTACCATTGACACAGAAGGCGTAAACGCAAGCGCTGATGTATTCATTTCAGCTGCAAGCGGAGACGTTTCTGACACAGACTATATGACAATCTTTGTAAAGAACTGTTATTCAGCCGAGCTTAGGATATCGCCAGAGGACAGGTCAATGTGCCTGTGCACGTCGGTCCCCTACCAGGTTTACCTGAAGAACACGGGCGAGCTTGCCGACGAATACACGCTCACCATGATGCAGGACATAATGCAGACTGTTCTGCTCGAGCCCGGTGAATCAAGGCTGTTCAACTTCAGCCTGCCGCTGCAGTATGGCTCAGGCAGCATAGAGGTGGAAGTGACCGTCGAGTCGGCGCATGTTTCCATGAGCGATACGGCAACACTCACCATAAAGCCGCAAATCGAGTGCTATTCCGCAGAGATAGTCGGTGAAACCGAGATAAGCATGGATAAATGCTGCGCCGAGACAGTCCCGATCAAGATAAAGAACAGCGGCGAAAACACCCAGATATTCAGGCTTTATGTGGACGGACCTGACTGGGTATACCTTAGCAGGGACGATGCCTACGTTGACCCGGGAGAGGAAAAGGAAGTCTATCTTTACGTATCCCCGGAATATGAGGCAGAGGCGGGCTCATACTTCGTGACCCTAAACGCAACATCCCAGCATTCCCAGATAGCGATTGAGCTGACCATTAACCTACTGTCCGACGAAGAGGATGATGTGGAAGAACCAGAACCTGTTGAAAACGTTACGGGGGGTGAGGAACCCACTGAAAACATTACTGGAGAGGAGCCCGAGCCAGAAGATAATGTGACGGGAGAGGAAGGCGTCACCCTGAACGTAACAATCGGCGAAGAAAACATGACCGGAGGCTTCATAGCGCTGGGCGCGGCCCCATTATGGAAGACAATAGTTGTCGCATTCATAACCCTGATAATCGTTGTGATTCTTGTGGTAAGGTTTGCAATCCTGGTCAAGAAATAAGCAAACAAGGAAAAACCAGGAAACCTGATTTCGCTTATTAAGTTCTGTGGACATATAATAAACCATGCCTAGCACAAAGATAGCAATCGTAATCGCGGCTATTCTCTTGATAACACTGTTCCTCGCATACCAGCAGGGCATTGACATCCCCGCCAGCATCAGTGATTTGATAGTGGGTATAGGCCAGAATCACCCATGGGTACCGTTCGAGCCGGATGTAAACATAACCGCGCCGCCGGTGCCTGAGAACCTTTCATACCTTGAAAGCAGGGCCTTTAACGGTGTGAACGGCAAGAGGGTCCGGGCGGGCCTCAGTGCCTTGGAATGGAATAGTGACCTGGCCTATGTCGCCAGGTTATACAGCCAGGACATGGCAAGCCGGAAGTTCTTCGGTCACGAGAGCCCGGAAGGCGAATACCATGACAACCGGCTGCATGAGAAGGGTATTTATTACTACAACACATCAGCCGAGAACCTTGCCCAGATAAACTACGTGTCATTTTACACCTATATAGAGAAAACGGGCAGAATCATAAACAAGACATACAAGAGCCTTGAAGAGGTTGTGGAGCATGCGGTTGAGGGATGGATGAACAGCACAGGCCACAGGGAGAACATACTATATCCAGGGTTTGATGAATCAGGTATGGGCGTGGCATATGACGCGCATAACGAGACCTTCTACTTCACCCAGCTCTTCATAACGCGCATCCACTGCGGATACAACGGCTCATCCTGCTGCCAGACCCCAGGATACCTGCCCTGGTGCTACATACCCATGAACTGCACTGCTATGATCTGCGGATAAGTGTATATGAAATTGGGTCTCACATTATCAAAAGAATCAAACCAGCAGGACAAGCACGAACGCCAGTATAAACGCTGAAACCACACCGGCTATTATAGAGAAAACCCATGTTATCAGCGATTTTTTCCATCCAGTGCTGAACACTATCTTGATTATTGCCAGGTTTATTATGACAGACAGGACAAGCGACACAATGCGGAAGCCAGCGAACGGTAAAAGCAGGAGAGGCGTCAGGATGGCAAGTATTACTGCAATAAGGAACGACCTTGCAATCGAGCCCTTCTCAACATTAGCGACCTTGGCCCCTATCCATATGAACAGCGCTGAAATGAAGAAGACCACTAGCTCGAATATGATAAAGCCAAGCGTACCGCTTGTCAGCACGCCTACTGCCTCGGAAAGGAATGGAATTGCCATGCATATCTCTTGGTCTTGCCGTTTAATAAGCTTAAGCTGAAGTTACAATGTTTACATCCAGCCTTTTTTCTTGAAGTAAGATATCATGCCGATGCCGATGATGAGCATGCCAAGGAGTGTTATGAAATATGCCAGCGGATGCCTGAGCTCAGGCATGTTCTGGAAATTCATGCCATATATGCCTGCGATAAGGGTTAGCGGCAGCATGATCGTGGCAACGAGCGTCAGGGTCTTCATTATCTCGTTCATCTGGTTTGATGTATGGGATGAATATGCCTGGAAAGCGCTGCCTATCAGGTCGCGCTGGGATTCCAGTATGCCGTAAGCCTTTGATATGTGGTCATAGATGTCCCTGAAATACACCGCGACCTTGCTTGATACGAAAGGCAGGTCGCCCCTCGAAAGGGTGTTTATTACATACCTCTGCGGCGCGATGCTCCTTTTCATTTCGGACACGCGCCTGCGGAAGTCCACGAGCTTCTCAACCGCACCTACCGTCTTTCCTTGGATTATCTCATCTTCCAGGGTCTCTATCTCAATATCCCATGAATCCAGCATGGGAAGATACTGGTCGGTATTGTAATCGATTAAGCTGTGAAGAAGGAAGTCAACACCCTTTGTCATGAGGATGTGATTCGACTCCATCTTGTTCCTCAATACAACAACAGACGGCCTTTCGTCCTTATGTATTGTTATTAGGAAATTCTTCCCAAGTATGGTGTCCATCTCAGCCAGTTCTATTTCCCTACTCTTTGGGTCGTAATCGACCTTGTGGAATCCGACAAAAATATAATTGTCAAACTGCTCTGTCTTGGGAAGCTCAAGGTCCTGCTTGCAGTCTTCTATGGAAAGCGGGTGAAGGTCAAAAGTTGACTTGATAAACTCGTATTCCTTTTCAGTGGCGTCCTGCAGGTCTATCCATACCATGTTCTTGGCCGACTTGGCTAGCTTCTTAAGGCTAGCAATGCTGGGGTTTTTCACCAGTTTCTTCCCATTTTCAAGCACGAGTGAAGAAATCATGGTGTATATTATGCATAAAATACTTAAAAATAGGAAGAGGGAAGAGCATGGGAAAAAACTGTCAGGAAAGGGCTGCTTGCCTTTGTTTTTTCACTGTTCCAAGGGCTGCACGGAGCGCCCTTGGGTTTTTCCACATTTCTTTGTAACGCGTTTCAAGTATGTCTGCTACAACAACAGCATCCTCAGTTGGCTCTATTCCCGCTTGTTTGAAAAAGTGACCTAATCTTTCGCTTTTGTCAGGCTCATTCAGCAATCTCTTAGCATAGTGATTTGCAATAAAACGATACGCTGTGACAACAAACTGTTCTGTGTCATCCTCTACATCCAATTTTATGCGGTCATAAACATCCTGATCCCCGCATTGGTTTCTAACATACCAGAAGAATGCCTGCCTTGGGCTATATGCCTCCAAATCCGCTTCTGTTTGATTGAATCCGTATGCGATTGCGTTATCATCAGTAAAGTTTACATGGTAGAGTTGCTTCACGCTTCCTGAAGTTGCTTTTGACATGTTTCACCAACTATTATTCACTTCAGAATAGTTACTAGATTAATTTATAAAGCTATTTTAAGCATGGCCTGCAAAATAAACTGTGACATATCATGAATATCCAGTTCCCTCAGTCCCTTGTCAAGAACCTGGAATCAAAGTCAGATTCCAAACAGGCTGAGATTGGCAAGAAATACATGAAGAGCCAGCTAGTCTTTTACGGCCTTAAGATACCAATGATACGCAAGCTTGTTAGCGATTTCCTGAAGTATAACAAAAACATTTCCATCAAACAGTTCTATCCTGGCCTTAACAAGCTGTGGAAGAGCCATGTCTTCGACCAGATGGCTGCTGCGCTGTTCATCCTTGAGAAGTTCACAAAGGAATTCGACGAAACCACATGGAAGCTCCTTGATAAGTGGATAGATGACCTGGATAACTGGACATTATGTGACTGGATGTGCACATTGCGGGTCAAGATGGTTGACCAGGACAGGCAAAAGCTCACTTTACTCATGGAATGGACTCATTCCCCACACATGTGGCGCAGGCGGTCTGCTATCATCTCAACCCTAAAGCTCAAACGATTCAACACGAGCCTTAAAGTCAATGATATCGAGCCTCTCATACTCTCACTTCTAGAGGACAGGCCAGCCTTCGGCAACAAGAAGGAGTTCTTTATCCAGAAGGCCATAGGCTGGCTTCTTAGGTCATACGGTGACTTCGAGCCAGAGGCAGTCCTCACATTCGCTAATACCCATCGCGACCAGATGAGCCCGCTGGCTTACCGCGAGGCCACGCGAAAGCTCCAGTAGCATGGCAGTAGTCATTTCTCACTTACCCACCTTCGCTCACGCCTACCCATGCTCACCCACACCTACCCTAGCTGCTGGTTTCTATGCCACCAGCCAAACACACAATCCAAGTCTAACTCTCACTTTAGGCGTGGAATTCGCCTCACAGATACCAAATACCAAAAATATCACAAATTTAATTATATAATTAATTATATATTTAATATAAGATACTTTTAATTATATTTTATACAACAGTTCCTTTATGAAAGATAGTTTATTAAAAATACTATATGATATATATCATATGAAGTATCCTTTATAGTATATGTTTAATGTCCCGTCCGGGAAAAATGGCTAAAACAGCGCATAAACGGACATATCACTGCGTATACTGTGAAATCATATTTTGATGCCTTTTGATATGAGCTTGTCCGTTTTCTTTATAGAACACTCCTCACATCTGAACTCGGGTTTGATGTCTTCAGTCTTGTCATAGTTTCTGGTCTTCACCAGCCTGTAGCCTCTTGCAAACCGATTGCAGTCGACGCATTTTATTCTACTCTTAACCTCCCATTGGGGTGCCAGATACCTTGACGTGAATATGAACTTGTCTACCCAGAAAAAGATTAGACCGCCTATCAAGTTCGCAATTATTGTTGCAAACCACTGCCCCATATGTCCTATCCATATGATAACTATAGCAAGGCTTGGTGTGCTGAGCTGCCATCTACCCAGATAAAGCAAATACCTCTTTATAATGCCCCTGTCCATAAATTTATTATCAATAGCTGATTAATAAACCTATTCATTTCCCCCGATGTTTTCACTTTCTTGGCCTTCACCTTCATTTTCCTGGATATTAGAGCCCATCTTATTCAGCCCGTGCGTGTATATGTATGTGGTTTCCCTGCGGCTATGGCCCAGCAGGGCCTGGATGGTCTTTACTGAGACGCCGTCCTTGCGCAGGTGGGCGGCATAGCTGATGCGTAGTGTGTGAGGCTTGATTTCTTCGTAATTCCGGACTTCTGCCTGGCGGGCATAGTCCTTTACGATGCGGCGGATGTGGCGGTCGCTCATTGTTCCTGCCTGGCCTCTGCCATGGAATATGATCTCTTCAGGCTGCTTCCCAGTCGTGAGTTTGACAAGCTCAAAAGGGAATGCACCAGGGATCATTATCTCCCGTTCGTTTTTCCCATTAACGCCCCTTATCACTATCGTGCTTTCCTTGATATCTATATCCTTGACCCTGAGATGCTGCACCTCATTGCTCTTCAGGCCCAGATAATACATGCATTTGAGGAGCATGCAGTCCCTGGGGTTGGCCTCGGCTTTACTGAATATATGGGCTATCTCCATTACATCGAGCACCCGCGGGAACTTCATCCGGTCTGCTTTTATTACCATATCTATAATCACCTTTCTATCTATTTATCTTCTTGTTTTTCTCTTTCTTATCCCACATGTCTGTGACGTCCCTTAGCTCGTCTGATGAGTATTGTAAGTAGTGTGCAGTGGTGTTGAAATTGGCATGGCCCATATATCTTTGGAGCTTCCTGAGGTCATCAGCTGTTTTGATGTTATTCTTGACCTGGTGAACGGCAAAACTATGCCTTAAATGGTGGGGGTGAAGCAACTTATCGCCTACATGGGTTATACCAGCCCTTTTCCCGACATTTCTCATCATCTTATACACATATTGCCGTGTTATGGGGAATATCCGTCCGTCAGTGGATTGCTTTCTAAGGAATTTCATGGAATCCCTTGAACCCATATATTCCTTCAATAACCTCAGGGTTTCACCATCAACTGGCTTGAGCTCCCGGACCGGCTTTTTTCTTTTGAGAATGTTGAAGATTATCTTCCCATCATCCCAAAGGATATCACCTTCTTTGAGCAATAAGACTTCTGAGACTCTCCTGCCACATCGGTATATTACTTGGAGCAAGATTCTGTCCCTTGGATTTGTGGTTGCCTTGAGAATGTCATCTACCTGCTCCTCGGATAGGTAGCCTTTTTTGTCTTTCATGGTGTCAGACGCAAAATCCGCCATTTTCCAAAACCCCCGTTATTTCCCAAAAACGGACTTTCTAATCAGGCCTTCTTCCATTCGATGAAATGGCCTATTGCTGCAATCCCTGCAAGAACTGCCACCAGGCCGAATATGGCCATGCCAACAGTGTCGCCCCGGCCAGCATATCTGCTGGCAAGGAATATCTGGCCGATGACAATAATGGCGAAGATGATTACCTGCACCAGCTCAGATTTCTTCTTTTCCATGTAACCCCCCATATTTCGCAGATGCGAACATTTATGTATTGTAAACCTCCGAATCAATGAATAACTATTGTCAGAGCGCCCATAAATAGGTTTACAATATGTGATATTGTAAACCCCAGGCGTAAAACAGGCATAAATCCGGCCAAATCCACGCCTGAACAGGCCAAACATGCCCTATTTCGGCCAAAAAGGTCGGGGTCAGGTCAGAATAATAGCCATATGTGTCCATAAACGGATGTCCGTTTATGCGCTGAATCGAAGTCTCACCCGAAATTGCCTGAAAGTGAGACAAGACTTAAAAAATTTACACGTTATCAGTTATTATGCCCCAGACGTTTTTGTATAGTGACAGCTCAGGAAAGGTAACCGAGGCTTTCATACAAGTTACTCCAAGCTCAATGAGATTCTTAGGAGAAGCGCTTGGGCTATTTGAGCCTTCAACCAAGCTTTACGTTGCATATTCTCCAACAGCAGAAAGCTTGGGAAAGAGATTTAAAGGATACATCGAAAATCCAGGGAATATGGGTTTAGAAGCTGCAAAACGCCACTTGGATGTGATTCATAGGAATTTCGCGGAATTTATGCCATTAATCAATTCAGAAGGTAATTTCACGTTGAATGAAATCGAAATGATTCAAGCATATGCTGCTGATCAAACCCAAAAAGCCATATTAGATGCTTTCAAGGCATATGTGTTTGATGAGGATATGCGGGAGTTCCTTAACACCTTCCTTTACCTTGAAACTGCCATTAAAGTGGGTTATAATGATGGGTTCATACAATCCATTGCAGAGCAGAACCAAAACATGACAATGTTTCCTGCGGAAAAATACATAAACGATTGGGCAAGGGATAGGATGTTGGGTGGTGTTGATAGTAATGGCAATAAAGTTATTATTCAAGGCAAAGTCGCGCCTGAGAACAGAGAATCCAACAATATGAGCCCAATGTTTGAAAGAAACAGCGCATCACTTGCCATGCATTCATTCTGGGAGCAAATGGGATTTAAGGCTATTCCAGGAAGTGAAACTGAATTGGAGCTTTACGAGGGCGGTGACATACTGACATCAGATGATACCGCTTTCCTGGGCAAGGATACTTATGATATTAACGTAAATATGCTTGGTAAGGAGAAAGCGATAAAACTGCTTAGATCATTGACAGGTAAAGATAGGCTGGTATTCCTTAGAGCGATCCCCAATATACATTGTGATTTGTATGCATTCCCCTTGGATGGCAACGGAATAATACTGGGTGACACCAAACCATGCAAAAGGGCGCTAAAAGACAGCAAGTTATGGAAAGATGAATACGAAAGGCCCCTAAGAGAAAAGGGGAAACAGCTAGATTCCTTGGCATCATGCCTAGAAGAGAATGGCTTGGACGTAAAAAGATTCCCGTATTTTTTCGCGGAAAAACGTTATATGGATAAGAGAATCCCTTCTGATCATATTTCAAGATCTTATGCTAATGCAATAGTTAATGGCAAATGCGTGATTGTTGCCCCCTTTGGTATACCTGAACTTGATGAGATGAGTGCCGAGCCTTTCGAAAGACGCGGGCTTAATGTAAAACACGTGGAATCAATGGGTTCTATGCATCAAATACTTGATGAAAAAGAGATACTGTTTACTGGTTATGGAAGGGCAGGCATGCGGTGCAGCCTTAGTGTGTTATCTAGGAACAAAAGACCAGTAACGAAACCGAACAACCCATCCATAATTGAAACGCCTGATTTGGTGAAGACCGAGATGGAAGAAATCACCCAATCAATTGTTTCAGAACTGGGGGTCGGCAGGAATGACCCATGCCCATGCGGCAGCGGCAGTAAGTTCAAGAAATGCTGCGGCAGATACTAGCATTGTCCGTTTTAGCGCTTTTTGGTTGTTTTCCTGCGGTGGCAAGTTCTAGCGCTTGCCAGTAGCCAGCCTTCGGTAGTAATGGGCTATTGACAAGAGAACGAAGCCGAGTATCAGGTAAATCCAGCCGAACAGGCACCAGAATGGGTTGTAATTGCTCACGCAATTGGCCTTTATCAGGCTGGTGCACTCCATGCAGTTGATGTAATAGTTCTCAATGAAGGCTACCATAAGCAGGCCAAACGTCATGGCTACATGCAGGCCATGTGTCCGGAAGTATTTGGTGGCCAGTTTAGGGTCTATCATAGTATCACAATGTCATACAATCGTCATGTGTTCATCATTATAATAGAATTGGTTGTCCTGCTATATATCAGGCTATTTCAGTTTTCAGCTAAACTAATACAGGATAAGCCTTTGCCATTGTTACGTGCCTGATTTCCCCACCATCATTATCTTCAAATACTGCAATCCAATCTTCATGATCGCCTTTTTTGACCCTGCTTATCCCTTTGCATGCCGGGCTGATCATTCCATCCAATTGGGACGGAAGATCATCGTGGTCACCTGTTGGTTCTAACCTTTCATATCTAGTCGGATCAAAGTCTTGGTTCATCTTAAGATAATATAATAGTGCGCCTTCTGCTGCTTTTATCTGTGCAGGTGTGTATGACATACTTAGAAAATGATAATATAGTTTTATAAAGTCCGTTTATGCGCGAAACCGAACTCTCACGAAGCATGCGATCACTACTGGCTTCACTTCAAATAAACAGGCCTGCCAAGCTTCCTTGACCAGACCCTGAAGTCGTCTGTGGCCGGGTTCTCTTTCGTGTCTATGTGCATGTCTATCCTTGTGTCGGCCTCGTCAGCATAGTAAATGGCCTCGGCCTCTGCGAATGCTGGTATGACAGGGGAACCATATTCCTTATTGCCGTGATGGGACAACAATATATGGGCAATCTTCATCTTCAGGTCGTCTGGGAAGCCCTGAATCTTCTTTATCTTGTCCATGATCATTTCTTCGCCAATCGTTATGTGGCCGCGAAGCATACCCTCTTCAGTCTGCTTGATATTGGTCGTGAACTCATATTCCTTGATCTTGCCGATGTCGTGCAGCAAGGCTCCAGCAAAAAGCAGTTCCTTATCCAGCTTCGGATAAATCTTTAGAAATGTCTTGCATATCTCAAGCACGTGCACAGTGTGCTCAAGCAGGCCACCGATATAGGCGTGGTGCATTGTTATGCCTGCTGGTGCGTTCCTGAACGCGTTTGTAAAGGCATCGTCCTTGAAGAACGCTTCGAGCAGCCTCCTTAGGTGCGGGTTTTGTACATCATTAATGGTTTTCAGGACCTCTGCCATCATCTTATCTACATTACTCTTGGTCTTGGGGATGAAATCTTCCCTGTCATAGCTCCCTGCCTTTTCAATGACGCCTTCACCCTCGTTGACGTGGATTTCCAGCCTATTGTCGCGCATGCTTATTCTGGCAAGGCCCTTGACATGGATGACATCACTGACATTGAATGAATCGTATATCTTTTTCACCGTATCGGTGGACTCCCTGCCCCAGAACCTCAGTTCGATTTCACCCGTCATGTCAGACAGGCCTGCAGTGAACCATGCCCCTTGTTTGCTCTTGTAGTTCGCCGGCGGCTTTTTGTATTTCACGGAGAAAGTGCTGTCTACTGTCTGGTTTTCCTTCAACTCATTGATGAACTGCTTCGCCATATAACCCACTACCTAGTCTTGTTTCTTTGTTTTAAATTGATTTCTATGCTATTTCCTAAGCCAATTGGTTGTCCGCTTTTACGTAAAAAAGAATTCTCACTTCTTCCTGCCCTTTTTCTCGTTTTTTGTTCCGGATTCCAGCTTCAAGAATTTCCTTACCATGGCTTCGAGGTGCTGGGCTATGTCAGCCCCTTCAGTGGTAAGGGTGACCCTCTTTATCCTGCCCTTCTTCTCAAACTCAACGATGCCCAGGTTCCTGAGTGCATTGAGTATTTTTATGGTATGGGAATAAGTGCAGTTGGCCTCCTTGGAAAGTATGGTCGCATATACAGGGCTTTGGTTTGTTCTTAACCCAAGCAGAATCTTCGCCGGCTTGTCCCTGAGGAACAGGCCCTCAAGCATGCCCTTTTCATCCATTTCTATATCCCTTACAGCCATTTCAATCCCAACCTAAAATTTACGCTTAATTTATGTATTCTTGATTAATAAATGTTTCCCATGAGTAATATTGGTGTATATTCATTTCAATATATTCTTTATAATAAATATTTAACAATAGATATATATTATTATATTCTTTAAATAATAACTTAATAAATGATAGTTTTTCATAGAGTATTTTTAATTAAATATTATTAACAATATGCTTCCATGTATGGCCGTATATTTGTGCTTGCATGCTACTGGTTTTGAAATACAACCGAGTTGTCATTGAGTTTTGTTTTACTTCTTCCATTCAACGAGCAGTGCGATGAATAGCAGTATGAAGCCGGCGATTATGCTGAAAAGGAACTCCAACAATGGTGTTTCAGGGGTTGCTATAAGCTGTGCAGCGCTGTATATCACAAGGGAAACCGCAAGCCCAAACAACAGGACTGAAATGACAGTTCTTATGCCCCGCTTCTTGTTCCCTACATTCCTTCCGACCCATGCAACAGCACCTGCTACGTAATACATATAGATGGAAGAAAGCACAAACTCTGCCGCTGCTTCGAAAAGGTTTTGTTCTATAAAAGGCTCGGCTGCAGTGTAGCCCCCATATGAGGCGAATATTATAAACGCTATGGAGATTATGTACAGGAAGAACGCAAACCTCCGTCTGGTAAGGGCTGATTGGAGCTCCTCGGCAGTGCCTGTTATGTATTTTTCCAGCTTGAAACCTTTTATGAAAAGGTATGCCCCCACCACCCCGACTATGAACCGCCAGCCTTCCACACCAAACAGTGCCCACAATATAAGGGCTAATGCAGGCAGGCCGAAAACAAGCCTGGAGAACTTGGGGTTCTCTAGCGACTCTGTTATGAAGTCCTTTATCTTGTAATAGCTGGATTCCAGCTGTTCGGACTGCTTGACTATGACCCTGCGCACGGAAAGGATGGGAACCTTGGACTGTATTATTGGCATGACATGCTCATCTTCCGTGCCATCGGTTACCAGAATGACATAATCTGCTGAAAAGCCCTTAAGAACGGTATCAAGCTGCTCTGCTATTGCCTTGTCTGACTCCAGACCAACATTCCTGTGGCCAGTTACGGCCGCAACACTTGCCTTGTATTTTTTCCTGACCTCTTCATACACACGGACTGTCTGGTAAAGGGCGTTCATGTCAGAGTCTTCGGGGTCTGCAAGCCCCATGCCCTGTGCTGCCTTCAGCATATCTTCCCTGCCCACTATCGGGCCTCTCATACCGGCCTTTTCGCCTATGTCATTGTCCCTATCCACGGCCAAAACCAGTATCTTGTCCTTGCCCTTTGCTTCCTCTGCCATATCCTACCATATCCTGTTAAGTAATGTTGCCTCATTAAATTCGCTGGCTTTAGATGGCGGTTTCTCGGTGAGGCAATAGTGTTCAGCTTTGTGTTGAGCTTCGCTCAACATCTGTGAAACCGTTGGTTTCACATCGCTGAACAGCTGTCAACCGAAGGTTGACACAACTGTTGAACCAGCTGTTTTCTGGTTCAACATAACCATATTAAGGTTAGTCAATTATTATAAAAAGGTATGCTATCAACTAATCGCTTTTGGCCGATTGTCGAAATAAATCCCCATGATCCTTCATGTAATTCGTAATACAAACCATATGCTGATGGGCAAACTTAAAAGCAAGCCCGGCCAACAATATACTAATGAAAATACTACTTGACAATACTATGTGATGATCATGGCAATAAACCCCTTTCTCATGCTTTCAGGAATTGGTATGATGGTCGTGGCAGTCGCAGCCATGCTGTACTGGCGCGTCAAAACCGGCACGAAATGGAAATTCTTCCTGGCCGGAGCTGGTGTGTGGCTGGTCGCGATCTTCGTAAAGGCTCTCATGGACTTGACCATAACAATGCCGCTTCAGCAATGGATGTTTGCCGCAGGCGGCATAGCCGGCGCGCTTCTTGGTATAGGCCTGTATGCTGGATTAAGGACTGGCTTGTTAGAGTCCGGCCTAAGCTATATCACAGTGCTGAAGACAACGCTGAAGAAGATGAAGTACAAGGATGCAATGGCATTCGGCATAGGCTTCGGCGTATTCGAGGCCCTGGTAATAGGCTTTTCAACATTCCTGAACGTATTCATCTTCGTGCTCATGCCTGAAATAATAGCAACGCTTCCCATGGACATCCAGGCCATTATACTGGAGCAGCTCAGCGTTAGCACGCTTTTCATAATACCTGCCATAATAGAGCGGGCTGCTGCAATCCTGATACACGCCTTTGCCGGCATACTTGTCGTTTACGCCGTGCGCTCCCGCAAGTTGAAATACCTGTGGTATTCCGTGATATACAAAACCGTGGTTGACGGCATCATCCCCGTCCTTGTGGTCACCCTGCAGCCAGGCACCCTTACAGGCGCTTATCTCATTGAAATCCCGTTCATACTCCTGGGCTTGGTAGGCTACTTCGGCATATTATGGATGTCTAAGAAGAGATGGTAGGGATTAATAAGATTAATGGGAATTATGGGAATTGATGGTTTGATAGGGAATTAATGGGGGAGGTAATAACATGTCATACGAAATCAAGGTTGAAAAGGACAAGTGCATTGGCTGCCAGAACTGCGTGAACGTCTGCCCTTCCATGTTCCGCATGAAAGGCGACAAGGCAGAACCAATCAAAAAGAAGGCTGATGCTCCGGGATGCGCCAACCAGGCCAAGTCAGAATGCCCATCCGGGGCAATAACGGTCAAGCAGGTCTGATTTATCGCATGTTTTTGAAAATAAATGAGCCATTCTCATATTCCACTTTCCAGCCCGGGCCCCAATAACCTTCATAGAATTCAATGGATGCCTCAATTCCATTTATATTGTAAATACCCAGAGCTTCAGATAGCCACAAACAATTTCTTGCAGCTTCCCTGCCCATTTGATATGGTGTATTCATACGGTCACTGTTTAAATTTGGTAGAATAACACTTTTAAATGCTTCTGATCAATCTTAACCATGACATTCTATACCAAGCATCTGAGAGGCCTGCTTCAGCGCGCCGGCGCAGAACCCACGCCCGAGAACAAGGACCTGCTGGACAGGGCCGTCCGTGAAGTCCTGGACATGCAGCACGCCGATGCCCCGGACGTATGGGAAAAGGTCAAGAAGATAATGTTCGAGAACAGCAATGCGAAGGAAAAGAAGGAGTTTGAGGACTCTGTTGTCAGGCTCATGGTGAAGTACCTGATTACGGGATAGATGTTCATAGGCACAATGTGATATTGGCAGGGTTCAGAAGCTTTTATTTTTTCAAATATCTATCGTGAAGACAGGCTCTCCAATCCATTCCAGTTCTGTTCCGTCTATTTCAACCGGGCCGTGCAGGCATCGCCTGTTCTCGTACATCATTGCAAAGTTGCAAACCAGGGATTTACCTTTCGTTTCCTCTATGAAACCGCTCCCAATGGTCTCAATATTGAGGGGCTTGATGGACTCCAGCATACTAATCGCTTCTTCAATATCTTCCGGCAGCACAAAAAAGTAGATGTTATCATAATTGTAGGCGGCAGGAATTTTGCTGAAAATATCGCCCGAAATCTTGTCCGTGATTTCGTTTGTTTTACTGTCTGGCTTAATCTGTATCCTTAAAACGGCAAAAGGCATTTTGCTTTTAAATTCCTTTTTCAATCTGCTAAGATAATCTCCGATAAATCCCAATGCAATGCCATAATCCTTTTTATTCATTTTTCACCTTGTTGTTATTGGATTCTCTGCCTGTGTTTCTGGTCGTTCCACATTTTCCTGAACTTGTAGAAGTATTCATATATGTCCGGTTTTTTGCCTATCACAACCTTTCCCTCTTCCATAACCCCCGCCTTTACGCGCAAGGGCAGCTCCTCGAAAACCTTTACATCATAATCATTTTTGTTTACATTGACATTTCTCCATACCTTGCTGAGCATCTTCCTCATCTCTCTCGGCGTTGACTGTTTTCCGATTACTATGCAGATGTCTGTATCTGACCTTGGGGTTGATTCTCCTTTTGCATGGGAGCCATAAACCAATATACCCAAAACCTCTTTCTCCAAAAACCGGAAATCCCTTTTTATCCCGCTTATTTCCCTGTCCATTCCTCAACTACCTCAACGAATTTTTTTATATCCGGCAGAATTTCAGCCATGGCATCAAATGCAATCTTGTCGTCCAGGCCATTATACTCATGAACGATTCTGTTCCTTAGACCATTGAGGTCATTAAGGCCGGCCTTTAAACTATCTGGCAGCAGGCCTGATTTAACTGTCTTGTTTACGTTCGAATAATCATCTTCAGGGATTTTGTCATTGTCTTTCAGCATCATTGCAATAATGTCCATACATGCCTCTGCAATCTCCTGAAATGCTTTGTATATGGCAAGCTTGTCCTTCTCTTCAATGAAAAATCCGGACTTCCATTTCTCAACTTCTCCGGCCCTTTTTCTCACAAGCTCGGTCTTTTCCAGATATCTTTTCTTTCTTTTTTCCTCCATGAAACCACCCAACCACTTTCAAACCTTGTTTTTTCTGCTTTAAATAATGCGAAACAACTATTTTCAACACCCCATTCAACACTCATTTCAGGCTAATTCAGCCCCTGGTTCAACCCTCAGTTCAGTCCCAACTTAAGACCTCAGTTAAACCAAGAAAACGCACTGGCAATTGCATCATCACTGCTTGCTTCTCCTGGCTTTTCTTCGGGCTTTGTTCCGTCTTGCTGAGATGTAGCAGATACTGTTTCAGCTGATGGTTGTGCCCAGCTGCTGGCTTGCCCTTTTATCGCATCCGCCACCTTTTCTATGACAGAAACGTCTGAGAAAGGCGTGCCCACAGTGTCGGTTGTGATGACCCTCCAGGTCCGTTTCTTAAGCAAATCCAGCCCGCTCTGCTGGACTGCGTGGACTGCTGCCACAACCACCCTGCCGCATCCATTTTTTTCAGCCGTTTCAATGGCCTTTACCATTGTGCCGCCAGTGCTTATTATGTCATCCAATATGACCAAATCCCTGCCGCTGAAGCTGGCTTTCATTCCCGGTCCACCCAGGCCCCTTATCGATATCTCCCCCGTGTCCAGGTTCCTATGTTTGCTGATGTTTATGCTCTCGCTTCCAGGGCCTAGAATGGACGCGACGCGCTCTGCAGCCATGCTGACGGCCATGTCAGGCCCCATTACAATAGGGTCCCTAAGGCCAAGGCCCTTTATGTGCTCGCCAAGCATGGAATAACCGTCCAGGTTGTGTGCGGACATCACACCAGGCGCGGTCAGCTGGGGCTTGAAACGCTCCATGTGCGATGAGACTGTAAAAAACCTAGAAACGCCGCTGTCAGCCAGCAGCTCAAGCACGTGCTTCGCAGAGAACGGCTCGCCCGGCATGAACGAGCGGTCCTGCCTGGAGTAAACGAAATAAGGCATGACCATGCTTATGTTCCCCACCTTCATGGCCTTTAGGTTCTTCAGGACCAGCAAAACTTCAGCAAGGTACTGGTTTGGATATAGTGGCAGGCTCATCCTTTCCGCAAGCACGACCTCATTGCCCGGGCTCCATGCAAGCCTTGGGCATACCTCACCGTCCGGGAATGTCCTTCGTTCAATCCTGATGTGTCGCGCATCTAACCGGCCTGCCAGCTTCTCTGAAAACGAGTCAGAGCCTATTACGTCCATTAACAAGCACCCCATGAAATAATTAATTATAATAATATAAGTAGAAGTTGTTTTTGATAACAGTTATCTAGTATTTTCTTGAAGCAGCGAAGCTGAAGCTTATGGCGCCGATAAGCAGAACTGAAGCAATCATTACAAGCAGCCCAAACTCGAACCCGGGTGCGGCCTGCATGCCTGTGATGCTTCTGCCTGTTATGACAACCTCTGTGAGGTGGTTTGCAGTGGCCTTATAATAATAGAACTCGGCATCGCTGGTGGTCATTCTTGTAAGCAAGCCAGTCCATACATTCCCTTCAAGTATGTACATTTTTATAGTGTCCGGGTCAATGTTATTTTCACTTACCCATTGCCTTGAGACACTGAACTGGATTGCTGCACTGTCTATGCTGTCGCCAAGGTCCTCTGCCCCTGATACAAAGCTTATGTCAACCAGGGCATATGTTTCACCGGCCGGCAGCGGCGGCAGGTCCATCTCATCTATCGTTGCCTGCTCTACGATTATCCTTGTATCTGCGATGCTTTCATCTGGTGTTATGCCAACGCCTTTTATGGGAATGTTCTCATCTTCTACGTGGAAATTGGTGGTTGTACCTTCATAAACATTACTCTTCGCACTCTTGAACATTTCTTGATCGCACTGGATATAATGGCCTGCACTCATGTTAGGCCATCCATTTTCATCAACACAAGTAGTTCTAGACGGAAACGGTCCTCCACTAACTTCAGCACAACAGGGCCTAACTATTTCAAACATGTTTCCGGTTCCATTGTTGTTGTTAGAAAGGATGGGGGTTCCACAGTCAAAGTCCCTGTCAGAATTATAGCAAACCTCATTATAATAAAACTGGTTACTATCGGCTGCCTGGAACATTATCCCAAAATGCGTGTTTCTTTTAACTATGTTGTTTTCTACTATGTTCCTGTCAGCTGCGGTCATGATGAGCCCGATATTGTTTGATATGAGGATATTGTCTTCAACAACAGAATCTGTAACCTGGTAAAGGCTTAGTCCAAGATATTGGTTTTTAACAGTGTTGTTAAAAACATAGTGGTTACTTGTTCGCCCCCTGAGATGGATGCCTGTGCTTCTTGGCTCCCCCCTGATATCAACAATACAGTTCTTAATGGTGGTGTAACTTTTATCAGAACTGATGCCCCTATGGCTGTTTGATGTGCTGTAGCTTCTGATGGAATGGCCTTGGCAGTCCAGGGTTACATGCGCTGCTTTAATGTTAATGCATGAACCTATTGAATTATTGCGATCCGTTATGTCTCCAGTCAGGTAGTAAGTGGCATCTGGCTGGTCCAGTGTCTGGCACGAGTCGATGTACATCGAGTGTGTTGTTACACAGTCCTGCGGACATGTGATAGGGGTTTCGCCCAGTTCTAATGTTACAGAGCCATTCTCACCTGACCCATGAAGACGGACGGTTATTACATACATAAGAAGTCCTACCACATTTGCTGTATCCCCCTGTTGCACTGTAATAAAATCACTGCTATTCACGCTTAGTGTAGCAACTGTCCCGCTTGTTGATATTCCAATAAGCTCGATATTATAATCTATGTCGTTTAGTGTGACATCAACACTATACCCCATGTCAATAGTCACTGTAGTGTTCTCACCGCAATAATCATTGCCGCATTCTTCTGCTTTTATGCATTCACCATCAAAGCAAGTACTGTTAGGTGCAGTACAATCCTCCGGCATCCATCCAACATGTTCACCAACACAGTAATATTCCATTACCGTATCGCTATCTAAGCAGTAATCATTACCAAAAAACGTTCCATTCGATGTGCTTCCCTTAACATGGAAAACCTGTCCACCATCACTATCAGTACATCCCACACATTCACCGAGATAACAAGTGCTGTTAGGTGCTGGGCATGTTATGGGGTTGTAATCAATGTGCCCCATTACACCGCAAGTATATTCGATCAATGTATCAGTGTCTGAACAATAATCCGTTTCACTGTCAGTGAAGTTGACCGTGGTCCCCCTCTCTACGATGTTTAATCCGTCGTCACTGTCCGTGCAATTATACGTATATATGCAAGCACCATCCTGGCAGATGTAACCATCGCCATAATAGTTTGCACAAATCCTTTCCATCACACTTGAGCCATAATCAGTGCAGTGATATTCAATAACACCAACATTTGAACCATTACACCAGTCAGTAATAGCCCCGTATGAAGTGGTAGTGATTCCCTGGTTCAAATAATCAATTCCGTCATCGGTTTCAGAGCATGCTGCTGAGCAATTGTTATAATTCACACCCTCAACAGGCCACCCTTCGCATTGGGATCCCCCAATCTTATAAAACTCGTTTGAACCCCCGCTTAAGCTACTCGAAGAATCGCAATAAAAATCATTATTTCGGTTCCCACACGCATTATTGTTTTCCAAATTGATCTTGTTAATATCATATATATGAATACCATCCCTGCTATTATGGTTGATGTTGTTATTTATCAAAGTAGTGTTTGTGTTGCCTATTGAATAAAATCCATGAATTTTGTTTTGGTTTATTGTATTCGAAGTTATTGTATTATACATGCCACGATAATCAAAAATTCCATAATCATTATTCTCTATTGTATTGTATGTTATTTTATTATGATTACTACGAGATAGAGATATGCCACGATAAAAATTCTTTATTACACAGTTATGTATTCTGGTGTTATTTTTCAATCTAAGGTATATCCCATAACCACTACCGCTTATAACATGCCCCTGGCAGTCAAATGTTTTCCCTTGGATTCCGGCAGGATCGTCTATGCATGTGGTGGGTTGGTTGTATATGTCAGTTGTAAGCTTAACAGTGCTGCAGTTTCCAATAATACTAAGCATCATTTCACATTCATCACAGGTCGAACAATAGCATGTCTCAGCAAACACAGAAACCGGCATCAGGAATAAGGCTAGAACTGCTAAAACAAGAATGACCCCATGCCCCCATTTCATGGTTAATATTTGTGCAGAAAGAATATATATATTACCCTTTTGTGTCACCATATGTGGGATTTTATTAGTGTTTATTCACTGCTGTATCATTCACTATCATACTGGATGAGCGAATGTACATCAGCGTTGTATTTCTTGAGCTTATCCCTGCCGTTCAGGAATGAAAGCTCTATGAGGAATGAGAACCCTGCTATCTCAGCACCCACCCCCTTCACCATTTTCGCAGCAGCGTCCATTGTCCCACCAGTGGCCAGCAGGTCGTCAGCGAACAATACCTTCTGCCCCTGCTGAATAGAACCGGCCTGTATTTCGATTATGTCTTGCCCGTACTCCAGATCATATGTTTTACTTACTATTTCCCCAGGCAGCTTGCCCTGCTTGCGGATAGGAACAAAACCACAACCGAGTTCTTTTGCAATCCTTGGTCCGAACAAAAAACCCCTTGCGCCAGGGCTCATAACCAAATTTATACCAGAGTCTTTGTACGGCTTTGTCATTTCGCTTATAGCATATTCGAATACTTCCGGCTCTGTTAGTAGCGGCATGATATCCCTGAATACTACCCCAGGCCTTGGGAAGCCTGGATAATCCTTAATGAGCGCCTTAACATTACCAATTGTAATTGAACCTGTATATTTTGCCATGATATTACTTGTCATCTGGTTTTTTATATTTTGCTTCTTTTCGGTCAGGTGGCTTGACCCCTTTATCCAATTGAATTAAGCCGTCTTTTCGGTTTAGACCGAAACAAACCGAAAGCGGGTTAAAAGGCCTCAACCAGCTATAAAGCATGCAGTAATGCATGGAGAAGTGGAAATACATGGAGTAGGGTATGGAGAAGTGGAAAGTGGCAGTTGTATGCGGAATTGCTGTGTTTTTGATATTCTTCTTTCTATCGAGGAATCCCTTTTTTGAGGCAGTGGCGGGGCTGGGTGCTTTTCCGTTCACCCCAGCGGAAGATGCGACAAAAAACAGCCCCGTCTTCATGTCTCTTGGCTACCTTGCCATGTTTTTTACGGGCGGGATATCCATCACACTAATACAAGGAAAGCGAGGAAAAAAGAATAAAAACCAGAGGGATAACGATTTACTAAGACTGAATAGGCTGGAGTCGGAGTAATGCATATGTACGGAGAGGATGAGGAAAAGGAAAAGATAACCCTGGACAAGAAGACGTTCAAGACCCTTGCGTCAGATACCAGGATAGGCATACTCAAGAGCCTGGGCGTCAGGCGGAAGACGCTAAGTGAACTGGCAAAGGAATACGGCATGTCGGTCTCGACCATAAAGGAGCACCTGGACAACCTCGCTGGGGCAGAGCTCGTTGTCCAGAAGGATGAGGGACATAAATGGAAGTATTACGAGCTTACCAGGAAGGGCAAGGCCGTTCTCAATCCAGAGGAAAAGAAGATATGGATTCTGCTATCCCTTTCAGCGCTGGCTGTGCTGGCAACAGGAGTTGATGCAGTGACCGGTTTCTTGAGAAATATATTCTCCAATTTTTCATCAAGCTATGCAACAAACGTTGCACGCACCGGGCAAAAGACTGTGGGCGACGCACAGGATGTACTTACCGCACCTATAGAAGAGGGCGCTGATGTTGCCACTGGAGCTGGTGAGGCTGTTGCCGGAGGTGGGCAGGCAGCTGCAGGAGAAGCAGCTGCAGGAATCGTAGAAAACACTAGCGCTGCAACGGGCGAAGCAGCCGCAGGAGCAGCGGATGTAGCCATTGAAACCGGTGCAGGAGCAATAGCAAATACCAGTGCAGGAGCCCCTGCTGCTGCAGGAGAGTCTGTGGGAGAAGCAGCTGCAGGAGTGGCTTATGCCCAGCCAATCCCATGGCTTCACATAATAATCATAATCATATTCGCTGCACTAGCCGGCTATTTCATCTTCAGGCTCGTGAAGGGCAGGAAGAAGTCTGGTTTATGAGTAGTTTATATGCTTGGGAGCTCACTTCTAATAATGTTTCATATATCCAGAGCAACTGGTATCCTAGGCTTTTGTAATGATGGCGAAACCCTTAGTAGCTGGTATCCCTGTTTCCTCTGTAACGGTACCCATTTTTGGCAAACACTATCCACATGTTCCAATGTGTCCAGGTAACTCTCTGCATCTATTTCTTTATTGACAACCCCCGGAATATGTGCATGGAAAGAAATACCAGAATCTAAAAGAACTACATCGGAGCCTCTTATGTCAACACCCATCCTTTCCATGGTATGTATGGCCTCTTCCGGCTCGTCGCATCTGAAATCAATCATTGACGTATGCATGGACGGTGAACAATATCCAATTGAATCATCAATAACAGTTCCCGGTGCTGTTCTTCTGGAAGAAATACCCATCGCCTCTTCAGGTCCCATATTATAAAAAATATCTGCAAGTCCTTCAGCATCAACCCTTCCATCAGCAACAGACAGGTTTCTGGTGTATTTTAGGTTTGTCTGCCAACCATAATCAATTTCATCTTTGGTTTTTCCGATGGGGCTGTTCATTCCACCATCTCCTGGTGGGGTAAAAACAACAATCTCGCATATTTTTGCATCAGGTCTTTTTGCAATTATATCATTCACATTCCCGAGAACATGGTCAAATACTTCTGGTGTTCTAAAAAAAACCCGTTTCATCTGCAACTAGGCGAAGAGTCTTTCTATTCGTACTTCCTCCGAATATAGAATAAGCGGTTCTTTTGCCAGCTATTTCATAGCCAAGTCTTTCCAGTTTCCCAATCACACGCCTTTTTCTGGGGATGTTTGTGTCCAAACCATGATCCATAACAGCAATATTCAGCCCTGGATAAACCGTGAACATTCGAAGATTATCTTTCTTTCTCTTATTATGACCAATATCAACAGCAATCCCAAATCCCCTTTCAATGGCATAGATATTATATCTATTCCGACGCACTACCTTTTGCCAATCTTTGCCTTCTGGCTTCCAGTATCCAGTATTTTGGTAATAACGAAAAGTCTGGTAAAGTATTGATATGTGACCTCTTAATTCTGCCGCTGACATGGGCTCTTTTAAGTTTATGGCCTGGTGTCTGTATCCCATATGTTATATTAAAAACAAAACAATTTATTTACATTCACATAAGCATGGTCAGCAAGGCCTTCTGGACGTGCAGCCTGTTGGCTGCCTGTTCCCATACTATGGACTGGTGGCCGTCCAGGACCTCTGCTGTTATCTCCTCGCCACGGTGGGCGGGCAGGCAGTGCATTACAAGGGCATTTTTCCTGGCCATCTTGAGCTTTTCGTCGTCCAGCCGGTATTGCTTGAGCTGGCGCAGCCTTTTCCTCCTTTGCTTCTCTTGCCCCATTGAAACGAATGTGTCTGTGTAGACCACATCGGCGCCCTTCAAAGCCTGCTCAGGGTCGTCGTAGACTATGACCGAGTCCTCTGTGTCTATTGTTATCTTCGGGTCTGGCATGTATTTTTTCGGGCAGGCAACAGACATATGAAGCCCCATCTTGTCGCATGCATACATGAGTGAATGGCACACATTGTCGCTGCCGTCGCCCAGGAAGCATAGCTTTACTCCTTTCAACCGCCTCAGGTCCTCGGATATGGTGAACATGTCTGAAAGGGCCTGGCATGGGTGCAGCAGGTCAGTCAAGCCATTTATCACAGGCACCCTTGCGCTGGCAGCCAGCTCCTCAAGGTCCTTGTGGGAAAAAAGCCTGGCCATTATACCGTTCGCATATCGTCCCAGCACATTGGCAGTGTCTGATATGCTTTCCCCCCGCCCGAGCTGTATGTCCTCCCAGTTCAGGTATATGGCATGCCCGCCCAGCTGGTTCATGCCCACCTCAAACGACACCATGGTCCTTGTAGACGGCTTCTGGAACAGCAATACCAGGTTCTTGCCCTTGAGCATGAGCTGAAGCGGCTCCCGCTTAAGGGTTCGGGCTGTCTTGAATAGAAGTATTATCTCATGGATGTCCATGTCCTTAATCGAAAGAAAGTCCTTTTTCATGGATAATATTTAGTTTCTGGGTAATAAACGCTTGCATTTTCTATATTATGACCCTTTTATTTAATCAGGACAATCTTATCCCATGCATAACAAAGGACGTGAATCAAGCAATAAAAACAAGAATGGATCCGAGAGAGTGGCGATATTCATAGATGGCAGTAATTTTTACCATAGCGTAAAGGAAACCTCTGGCCTTCATGATAACGAGATAGATTTTGCAAAAATGATTGAAACCTTAAGGTCTAAGAGGCTGCTGATAGGGACTTATTATTACAATGCACCATTGGATAGGGGATATAATGAAAGCATATACTGGAAGCAGCAGAAGTTCTTTTCTGAGTTGAGGAAGATACCCGAATTCAATTTGATTCTATGTAGGATGAGGAAAATCAAGGATCCTGACGGTAAAACAAAGTTTATGGTAAAAGGCGATGACATATATCTGGCCACGGATATGATTTCACTCGCATATGAAGATGCATATGATACTGCAATTATTGTTACAGGTGATGGTGATTTTGTTCCTGCAATAAAAAAGGTTCAGAAATTGGGCAAAAAGGTAGAGAATGCATTCTTTAAGATAAGCAGTTCAAACTACCTAAAAAATGTTTGCAATAAATCGGTCAGGCTGGATGACTATATCTTTGATTGTATAAGAAAAAAGAAGGGTAAAGTAACACTCCGCCCAACTAATTCCTCCTGTTTTTTAGCAATTTCATAAGCTTATTGACTTTGTTATCAACAGATAATTTCCTGTTGTTATACCTCCAAACATACTCACCAAGAT
>Ga0180434_10002066_pt1 | contig 27556 bp, 14 predicted proteins | sample SS_ome_7_FD_132453 | JGI IMG/M metagenome (GOLD analysis project Ga0180434, IMG submission 132453) | Hypersaline lake sediment archaeal communities from the Salton Sea, California, USA - SS_1_D_2 metaG | ecosystem: Environmental > Aquatic > Non-marine Saline and Alkaline > Hypersaline >... | reverse complement strand
TTGGACCGCGGGCTTCCAGCCCGCAGCACCGCGGCGACGCGGTTCTGAACACCAAGGCACCAAGGCACGAAGAAAATTCAAGAATTCTGAATCCCTCAATTCCCCCATCCCCCATCCCCCATCCCTCATCCCTCACCCGGTTCCCGTCCGTGCGGTGGGTTGCATCAATGCGGTGCCGGCAAAGCACGGCCAACACGGGTCACAGGTGACGGGTACCAGACAATGCAAAATGCTGCAGCCCCCTTGCACTCCTGCCATGGATCGGGGGTGAACGGTCCCGAAAAAACCCGTGCCTCCCCCTGAGGACTTGACATTCGAGGGTCACCCCGGGGTCTTTCCAGGAAGGCTCGCCACGGAACCGAAGAGAGGCTCACGACTTGCCGACACCGCGAAACGCTCCTTCCCGAAAACCCTTGACTTTTTTCGCCGTTGCGCCAAAAAGGGGGGTTTGACCTCGGCGCTCCGTGCGTCGTGATACGCGAACAGGAGGAGATCGGAACATGGAATGCACGCAGTTCCAGGGGGAGGAGGCGTTCAAGCACCTGCAGGTTCTCGCCAAGGAGGTCGGCCCCCGCCCGGGCGGCTCGCCGGCGGAGAAGCAGGCCGGCGAGTACATCGCCGGACAGATGAAGTCCTTCGGCCTCGACGTGAGCACGGACTCGTTTCCGGTGCGGACGCACGAGCAGAAGAAGACGGCCCTGTGGGTTCTCGACGGCGAGCCGCGCCGGATCAACGCGGCCTCCCAGCTGTTCGCCGCCAATTCCCCCGAGGGCGGGGTCGAGGGCGAGCTCGCCTTCGTGGAGACGGCCCATCCCCAGTACCTGGAAGACCGTTTCCGCGACAAGGTCTGGCTGCTCGTGGGGGGGCTTCCCATGGCGTACTACGAGATGGCCATGCGCATGCGCCCCCGGGCCATCATCGCCGTGGAGAACCAGATGGGGGTGCTGCCCAAGCGGACCCACCTCAGGATTCCCTACCGGGAACGCTACGGGTCCGTCCCCACGGTCCGCATCGCCTACGAGGACGGCATGGACCTGATCAAGAACAAGGCGAAGCGGGTCCGCGTCGAGACCCGGGGCGAGGAGCGGGACGCCCGGTCGATCAACGTCGTGGGGGAGCTCCCGGGAAGCGCCGAACACCATGAAATCGTCGTGATCTGCGCCCACCTGGACAGCGTCCGCCACGTCTCCGGCGCGGGGGACAACGCCTCCGGCGTCTCCATCATGCTCGAGCTGGCGAGGGCGCTGTCTGCGTCCGGATCGAAACGGACGCTTCGCTTCATCGCCTTCGGGTCCGAGGAGTTCGGCCTCAAGGGCTCCATCCACTACGCGAAACAACTGGCCGCGAGGGACGCCGAGGCGAGACGCGATCCCGACTTCCGGGAAAGCTTCGACCGGACCGAACTGCTCGCCCACCGCCTGTGCGTCAACCTCGACATGCACGGCGTGATCCTGGGCACGAACATCGCCCGCTGCCTGGGCCCCGAGAACCTCCTGGCGGCCGTGCGCCTCCTCTCCTCGGAGATCGGCCCGGCCTTCGCCCGCATGGGCGAGGAACTCTTCTCCTCGGACGGCCTCGCGCTCGGGGCCGTGGGCATCCCCGGCATCGCCTTCGCGCGCACCGGGGGCTCCTCCGTCGTCACCCACTCCCGCGCCGACACCATCGAGTTCCTCGACGCGAGCCACCTCGAGATGCTCGGCCGCTTCATCGAGATCTTCCTCCACCGGTACGTGGCCAAGGCCTTCGTCTTCCCGTTCGAGAGGAGGCTCCCGAAACGGCTGGACGAGAAGGTCCAGGACTACTTCCGCAAACGGATGGCCGAGGATTTTCCGCCGGCTTGCTGAACGGCTTTGAAGGAATCCCCGCTTCCGCTCGCGAGGGGATTTTTTCCCATGCGCTGATCCTTTCGCGCTGTCACCGGATACGGAGATTTCAGATTCCAGCGGCGGCCAGAATGGCCGCGATCCCGCCTTGCGGGCCGGCCCCGTCGGCGATACCATGATACGGCCCCCCCCATGAGGTGAGCCCATGAAACGACTCCTCCTTGCGGGATCCGTCCTTGCCGCCCTCACGACGGGGTGCGCCTACGTGGGCGCCGCGGGCCTCGCCGTCTGGCTCCAGGACAACGAGGACGACGGCGAGGAAAACCGGCTTCCCGCCGCCTCCTCCGACTACGCCGTCGCCGTCTCGCCCACGATGGAGGTGACGCTCTTCTACCAACTCCACGATCCCGAGGGCGATCCCGCCGACGTGGACGTCGAATACGCCGCCGGCGGCACCGCGGCCTACGCCCCCTGCACGGAATTCGAAGGCGCCGGAAGCGAGGGCAAGACCTCGCTCGCGACGTCGCCGGAAGGAACTCCGCATCTCTTCGTCTGGGACGCGCCCTCCGACCTCGCCGGCTACAACCGGACCGTCACCGTGCGGATTGCGCCCCGCGAATCCGCCGGAGGCAGGCCCGGCGCTTCCCACGTCTTCCCCCCCTTCACTTGGCGCCCCGACGCCGGGCCCGACGCCGCCGTCGCCGATCCCGGAACCTCCTTCGGCAACGTACCCATCGCCTACACCCTCGCCGATCCCGAATCGAATCCCGCCGATATCCAGGTGGCCTACTCCATCGACGGGGGCGCCTCCTTCCACACCGCCTCCGAGGCGCCCTCCCGCTCCTCCGAAGGCCTGACGGCCCTGGCCGCCTTGTCCAGCGGCTCGACGCACGAATTCCTCTGGAACGCCTTCGCCGACGCCGGCGGTCTCGACCGCACGGTCCAGATCCGGATCAGCCCCACCGACGCCGTGACCGAGAAGAGCGGAACGGCGGCGCTTTCCCCGCCCTTCTCCCTACTCAACGCCAGGGTCGTCACCGTGGCGGGGGTGGGCACCGAGAGCTTCGGCAGACTCGCGGGCGTGGCCGCGGACGCGCGGGGCGTCGTGTACGTCTCCGAGACCTACGGGCACCGCATCTGGGCCCTGAACGCGGGAGGCGCGCCGGCCACCGTCGCCGGATCGATCCTGAATCCCCGCCAGGGCAAGGCGATCGCCGGCACCGGTTTGCCGGGCTACGACGGGGACTACCGTCCGGCGCTTCAGGCCCGCCTCCACACGCCGGCCGGACTCGCCGCCGACGCCGCCTCTCCCCCGAACCTCTACGTGGCGGACGCGGGCAACCATCGCGTCCGCAAGATCGACGGCCGCACGGGCTACATCACCACGCTGACCGGGACGGGAACCGCCGGGGATACGGACGAGGTTCCCGCCTCCCAGGGCGAGCTCGACACCCCCCTGGACGTCGCCGTCGGCGCCTCGGGCGCCGTCTTCATCGCCGATACGGGCAACCACGTCGTCCGCGCGGTGAACCTGGACGCGGTGGACCTCCGGGTGGGGCACGCCGTGGTGGCGCCGGGCGAGATTCACCGGGTCTGCGGCGTCTTTTCCCCGTCCCTCCCCTACGACGGGGACGGGGACCGGGCCGACCAGGCCTGCCTCGACGGGCCAGCCGGCGTCGCCCTGGACGCGTCCGGCAACCTGCTCGTCTCGGACACCGGGAATCATCGCGTCCGCGCCGTCAACGCCGCCGATCCCGCCCTGGGTTCGAGCTCCATCCGCCTCGGGGCCGTCACGATCGGCGCGGGGGACATCGACACCGTCGCGGGTAGTGGAACGCAGGGCTTCGCCGGCGACGGGGGGCCGGCCCCGGCCGCCGCGCTGGACGCGCCGGCCGGTCTTCAGCTGCTGTCCAACGGCGTCCTCCTTTTCGCCGAGGGCGGGAACCACGCGGTGCGGGCCCTCCATACGGGCGCACCGGGAAGCGCCGCCGTGAGCGTGGGAACGGTCGTCCTCCAGCCCGAGTGCATCGATACGGTCGCGGGCACCGGAACCGTGCGGGGGGATTCGGGAGACGGAAGCGACGCGTCACTTTCCACGCTCGATACGCCCTCCGGCGTCGCCCAGGCGTGTGGCGCCGTCTTCATCGCCGGGAACAACCGGCGGCTCCGGGCCTTCAACCCGTCCGGGGCCCCGGACGGGGTCGGGGTGACCGTCGCCGGCGTGACCCTGTCCCCCGGCGTTCTCGACACGCTTTACGCCTCCCCCGGCCATCCGCTGTCGGCGCCCGCAGCGCTGGCCCTGCACTGGGGCGATCTCTTCATCGCCGGCGCTTCGGGCCACGTCGTGCTCCGCCTCGACCCTTCGGCGGGCACGGCGACGCGGGCGGCGGGCACGGGCGCGGCGGGGTTCTCGGGGGACGGCGGCCCGGCCCCCGAAGCGGCCTTCTCGTCCCCGCAGGGTCTTGCGATCGATCCCTTCACCGGCACGCTCCTGGCCGTGTCGGACACGGGAAACGACCGGGTCCGCCTCGTCCACATCGCGCCGTCCGCCGGAGGCCAGGAGGACGCATTCGGCGTGACCGTGGACCCCGGCGAGGTGCAGACGATCCCCGCGCCGGTGGGGCAGGTGACGGGCCCGACGGCGCTGGCGTTCGGGCCTTCCGGCGCGCTGTTCGTCGCGGACACGGGCGGGAACCGGATCGTGAAGATCGAGAGGTCCGGCGTCCTGTCGCAGGTCGCGGGCCCGTCGGAGGTCTCCTCCCCTTCGGGTCTCGCGGTGGACGGGGTCTCGGGCGACCTGTTGCTGGTCTCGGACACGGGGAACGACCGGATCCGCGCGGTGCACCTCGATGCGGGAGGGAGCGCGGTGACGGCGTTCGGCGTGACGGTGAACCCCGGCGCGGTGGTCACGATCCCCTCGTCGTCCGGGGCGGTCCTCTCGCCGGGCGGGTTGTCGCCGGGGCCGGGAGGCGATCTTTGGATCGCGGACACGGGATCGCACCGGGTCCTTCGCCTCGCCCGCCCGGACGGTTCGATCTCGGTGGAAGCGGGGGGGGGCGCGCCGGGGTTCAACGGGGACGGGATCGAGCCGCTCTTCACCCTTTTCGACGGCCCGCAAGCGATCGGTTTCGACGGCAACCGGAACCTCTACGTCGCGGACCGGGACAACGGGCGCGTCCGCCGGTTCCGGATCCCCTGAGGAAGGGCTCGCCCGGGAGAAGATCGTCTGATGGCCGAAAAGCCGGAATCTCTTGCGGCCAATCCCTTCGGCCGGACGGCGATCCGTCTCGGCTTCCTCAATTCCCGCCAGCTGTCCGCGGCGCTCGATCGGTACCGGCACGAAAAATCCGCCGGCAGCCCCAGGAGGATCGGAGAAGTCATGGTGGACATGGGGCTGCTGACGCCGGACCAGGTCAAGAAGGTCCTGTACTACCAGAGCAAGGTGATCCTTTCGTGTGCGGAGTGCGGAGCCCGGTACAACGTCCGGCGCATCGACAGGAAGCGGGCGCTGGAGGGAAAGCGGTGCACGCAATGCGGGGGAGTGCTGGAGGAAGGCGAGCCGGAGGCGGGTCTTTCGGCGGAGGACGACGCGGACAGCACACGGCCTCCCCCGTCGGCCGTCGCGGATGTTGAGGAAGAAAAGGAAGACGTGTTCGCCTCCCTGATCGGCCGGGTGGTGGGCAACTGCAGGATCGAGGAGAAGGTGGGCGAAGGCGGAATGGGGGTGGTGTACCGCGCCACGCACACGCTATTGAAGCGCCGCGTGGCCCTGAAGGTTCTGCCCAAGGCGCTGAACCCCAACGAGGAGAAGATCGCCCGTTTCTTCTCGGAGGCCGAATCCCTGGGGACGCTGGCCAGTCCCCACATCGTCCAGATCTTCAACGTGGGGGAGGAGCCCGGGTTCTACTTCATCGAGATGGAATTCGTGGCGGGGGGGGATCTCGACGAGGTGATCGCCTCGCAGGGGAGGCAGGGCCTCGATGAGGCCCTGCCCGTGATGAAACAGATCGCCTCGGGGCTTCGAGACGCTCACGAGAAGAACATCGTGCACCGGGATCTGAAGCCCGCGAACATCCTGATCACGACGGAAGGGAAATACAAGCTCGCCGACTTCGGGCTGGCCAAGAGCCTGGAAGGGACCGTGGAGCTCACCCAGGACGGGGCGGTGATGGGAACGCCGACCTACATGTCGCCGGAACAATGCCGGGGAGACACCGTGGATCTCCGTTCCGACGTCTATTCCCTGGGATCCCTCTTCTACTACATGCTCACGGGAAAGAAACCCTTCGAATCCGAGAATCCCATGGTCGTGGTGATGAAGCACATGAACGAGGAGGTGCGGCCCCCGACCGACCACGTCCCGGACCTCCCCCGCTCCTACTCGAACCTCGTCGAGAGAATGATGGCCAAGAAGCCGGAGGAGCGGTACCAGGACGCCGACGAAGTGATGCAGGCCCTGCAGGACATCGAAAAGGGCGTCGAGGTCGCCTACACGGCGAGGCGCGTCCGCCGGCGACGCTTCCGCATCGCCCTCTCCGCGGCGCTTCTCGTGTTGTTCGGCGGGGCCGTGTTCGCGGGAACCCAGATCTACCTGCACTGGATCGAGTCCCAGAAGAAGGCCCTGCGGACCTCGCCGAAGGAGAAAGCCGAGGCCCTGGTGTCGGAAGCCCGGGCCCTCTTCGCGTCGGGGGAGTTCGCCAGGGCGATCCCGAAATCCCGAGAGGCCCTGGAACTGATTCCGGGCCTTGAAGGGGCGGAAGATCTTCTTGCACGCGCGGAGACCCTGAAAGCGGCGAAGCAGGTTCTCGGCGCGGGAGACGCGCGCAAGGCGGACGACCTGCTCGCTTCCTACGAGAAGGACCACCCCGCCGATTCCGCCGCGGCCGGGATCCGCAAGCGCGCGCGCCTGCTCCTGGAGGCCGAAGAGCGCGCAGGAAAAGGGGACTGGCGTGGAGCGGCGGACCGGCTCGCGGCCTTGATGGAGATCGAGCCGGACCACAACGACGCGAAGAGACGCCGGAAGATCTTCGAGGCGCTCACCGACGCCGAGGCCCTGCAGGATTCCGAAGGGCCTCTGCCGGCGCTCCAGAGCCTGGGAAGCGTCTTCCCCATCGCCCCCGCCGACGAGAACGTGGCGGCCTTCCGGAGAAGGCTTCTCGATGCCCTGCTCGAAAAGGTGGACGCCAGGCTCGAGGAGCGCCAGCTGGACAAGGCCCAGGCGCTCGTGCTGAAGGTCCTGGAAGCGGTCCCCGGGGCGGGGGCGTTCAGACGCCGCCGCGCCAGGATCGACACGGCCCTGGCGCAGTTCGACGAGATGATCCGCGCGGGCGAGAAGAAGGCCGGGGAGCAGGACTGGGAGGCGGCGCTGCGCTTCTTCTCGAAGGCCGACGAGGTCTTTTCCCCCTCCTGGCTCGCCGACCGCATGCAGAACGCCCGCTACCGCCTCGCCCTGGCCCGGGCACGGGAAGCGGAGGACGCGCACCGCTTCGAGCAAGCCCGAGCCCTGTATCGCTCCGCGAAACGATACGCCGCCGAGCCCGGAGAGGTGGACGCTTTCCTGGCCGCCTGTTCACGCCGCCGGGCGGAAGTGCTGGTGGACCGGGCCGAAGCGCTCCTCTCGAAGAATCTCGCCCGTGCCGAAACCGTCCTCGCGGAAGCGATCAAAGCATGGCCGGACAGAAGCCCTCCCCCCGGGGCCCGGGACCTCGAGGCCGAAATCGCCAGACGGCGAAATCTCCCCGAAGGCTTCGTGTACGTTCCCCAGGGACGCTATCCCGTCGGGCGCCCGGACGCGGAATCCGGCGGGCGTGTCGACGTCCTCCTCGATCCCTTCTACATCGCTTCCGCCGAGACGACGAACCGCGAGTTCAAAGCCTTCGTCGACGCCGGCGGGTACGAGAACGAGGCTTTCTGGGACGAGGCAGCGTGGGGGATGCGGGCGCGGTTTCGCGACCGGGACGGGAATCCGGGACCCGGCCTCTGGACCGGAGGGTCCTTCCCGTCCGGAACCGGGCATCTCCCCGTCGTCAAGATATCCTGGTACGAGGCCCGGGCCTTCGCCCGCTTTTCGGGCGGCCGGCTTCCCAGCCGGGAGGAATGGATGGCCGGCGCGGGGTACGAACCGGCCTCGGATCGATGCCGCCCTTTTCCCTGGGGGGACGACTGGAAACCGGACGCCGCGAATCTGTGGACCGGCGAGGGGGAACCGCAACTCGCCCCCGTCCGCTCCTTTCCCCTGGACCGAAGCCCCCTGGGCTGCTTTGACATGGCGGGCAACGCCTCGGAATGGACCGATACGCCTTTCGCGGAAGCGAAAGACCAGATCGTCGTGAAAGGCGGGAGCTACCGGCACAACACCGAAGCCCAGGTCCGCGTCTTCCACGACAAGGCCCGGGCGGCCCCCGGCATGCGGTGGCCCATCCTCGGATTCCGGATCGTGAAGGAGCCGCCCGCCCATGAAGAGGAAAAGCCAGGAGAGAAGGAGTAGGAGCCTACGGGAACCTCGGAACCGGTTCCCTGAAGAATCAACATGCTGAAGCGCAAGTTCCCCCACTCTTTCTGCTTTCCGGAACGAGACGCCGGGAGGCGAATCCTCCGGCGAAGCCGGAGGTTCAGCGGTCTCTTGATGGCCAAGGCCTGGTCCGCGGGTCTCGCTCTTCTTCTCCTCGCCGCATGCGGCTGCGGGCGCAGCTTCCTTCTCGACGAGGACGAGCGGGTCGTCGCATTGCGCAAGGCCCACGCCCGTCCCCTTCCCTACACGGCCGCGCTGGCCCCCGTGGTCCTGGGTTTCGACGCGGAAGGCTTCAACCGCTCGGCCCGGAACCGCTTCTGCCTTCCCCCCGACGCCGGCGCGCTCCGCAAGGAGCTGATCGAGGCGCTGCAGTCCGTTCCCGCCTTCCGCGAGATCGAAACCGTCGGCGTGGACGGAAAGGGGGACGCCGCCGGCTGGATGGTCGAGGCCTGGGAGAAGGATCTCGATTTTCTCGTCGAGATCCGCCTGGATCGCTGGGATACGGTCTACCGCGGCACGAACGGGTGGTTCCCGTTGAACCTCTTCCTCTGGTTCCAGTTCCTCCTGCCCTCCTGGCTCGTTCCCGACGAGGCGTATGCCCAGGAGATCGCCGTCCACATGACCGTGCGAAGCGTGCACACGGGAAAAACGCTCTTCGAGAGGCGGGTGGAGGGTTCGTACGAGACCGCCCTCAACGATTTCGAGCGCGGCTGGCAGTTCCTGGGGATCTTCCGGGTGCCGGGCTCGCTCGACCGGGACAACTGGGAATGCGTGGAAGAGAAGGTCCTCACCGGAGCGAAGCACGAATTCAAGGTGGATCTGATCCGGACGATCGTCGAGGACTTCCGGGCCCGGACGAAGGCGGACGATTTCATCCCGCGGGTCCGCAAGAGGCTCGCCGTGGTCGCGGGCATCCAGAACTACGCCCACCACCAGTTCCCGAAGGTCGTCTTCGCCCGGGACGACGCGGAGGCGCTTCACCGGTTTCTCGTCGACCCGGCCGGGGGCGGCCTTCCGGAGAGGAACGTGAAGCTCCTGGCCGGGGAAGCGGCGACGGCGGAGGCGCTCCGTGCGGCCGTCAAGGCGTTTTTGGCGCGCAGGGCCAAGACGGGAGACGAGGTCTTCTTCTATTTCGCGGGGTTCGGGACCTTCGCGCCCGAGGCGGGATCGCTTCCGGGGCCGTCGGCGGAAGGCACGGAGCCCGGCGGCACGGAAGAGGCGACCCTCCCGCAACCCCTCGCATGGAAGCGCCGGTTGCTGCCCTACGACGCGGACCCGACCCGGCTCGCTTCCACTTCCGTCCCCCTCGACTGGATCCTGGACACGCTTCAAGGATGCCCGGCCACCGCCGTCGTCATCCTGGACACCGCCTTCAACCCGGAAGGAGGCACGCGTTCCTTTCACCCCGCCGCCGCGCCCGCGGCCCCCGCCCTCGCGCCCCTCGAGTCGCCCGTCGGCCTTTCGGTGATCGGGGCCTGCGGGCCCGGGGAGAGCTGCGGCGTGATGATGGAGCGGGAAAGGGGCGTCTTCTCCTACTTCCTGGTGGAGGGCCTGCGGGGCAAGGCGGACAACGACGACGACGGGTCCGTCTCGCTGGAGGAGCTCTTCGGGTACGCGAAGGAGAACACGGAGATCCAGGCCTTCGTGGAGGGGGGCGGGGTCCAGAGCCCCTTCCTGACCGGAGAATTCCCCGGAGACCTGGTTCTCGCGAAACGCCGCTAGCACCTGGTGGGAAGCGAATCCTCCGGGGGAGCCGGAGGCGCGGGGACGGGCTGACGTTCGTCGTGAGCCACGTAGCAGTAGCGGAGTGGCGCAGCAACGCGGGCCGATGTTCGTAGTGAGCCACGTAGCGGTAGCGGAGTGGCGCAGCAACGCGGGCCGAGGTGCTGCGGACAGGATGTCCTCGCTCCCGGTCGCGGCCGCGGGATCGAACACGAAGTCACCAAGGCACCAAGGCACGAAGAAGGGTAGGGATGGGGGATGGGGGATGGGCGATGGGGGATAGGCGATGGGGGATAGGCGATGGGATATCGGAATGATGGAATTTCGAATTGAGGAATTTGGGAATTGAGGGATTGAGGGATTCGAATTGGGATGAGCCCAGCCCGCAGCACTGAAACCGGTGCCGGGGGGGGAAAGGGGTCACCCCGGGGTATTTCCATGGAGGCGGGCGCGGAAAGAAAGGGAAGACCACGACTTGCCGGCAGCGCGAATGCCTCGACTGCATGCCTCCCACAAACGGCAACGTGCATGATATAATGATCATTTACCGGTCTTCGGTCCTTTGGCGCGCGTCAACGTGAGAGCGAGAACACTCCTTCTCGGGCCGATTCTGCTCCTGCTGCTGCTCGGCTCCGGCGGTTGCGGGCTTCTGCTGGAAGGCGGCGCCTACGCGATCTACCTCTACCTCTCGGAGGAGGACGAGGAGACCGGCGATGAAGCCGGCCTGCCCCGGGCGTACGCCGGCGTGATCGTCACCACCGCCCCCCGCCGGGGCGCCGTCGAGATCCGCTACACCCTGGCTGACGACGAGGGGGATCCCGCCGACATCATGGCCGAGGTCTCCACCGACGGCGGCTCCACCTGGCTCCAAGCGGCCGACGGCGGCACGCCGGGCGAGGGGACGTCCGACCTCTCCACTTCGGCGGGAGGGGACGCCCATGCCTTTCTCTGGGACGCCCAGGCCGACCTGCCCGCGGCCTTCCACTGGAACACGGACGTCCTCTTCCGCATCGCGCCCAGACAACGCGACTCCGGGGAGGCGGGCCGGGCGTGGATCTCCTCCTCCTTCCCGGTCAACGTGAACACGGCCCCGCTGACCACGGGCATCACGCCCCAGGGCGAGTTCCCCGCGTCGGTGAGCGTGCAGTACATCCTGCTGGACGCCGAGGGCGACGCCGCGGACGTGTCCGTGGAATACGGGATGAGCGACGCGGGTCCCTGGTCGGCCGCGTCGCGGTTCGGTTCGGCCGGCGACAGCGTGACGGACCTCGCGGCCTCCCCGACGGGTACGGTCCACGTTTACGTATGGGACTGCGGGACGGACCTCTCCGGCCAGGCCAACGTGGACGGCGTTCACCTTCGCATCACGGCTTCCGACGCCACCGAACCCTCTTTCACGGGAACCCCGTGGGTTTCGGACGCCGTGGACAACGTCAACCACAACACGGCGCCCTCCGTGACCGGGACCGACCTGTCCTCCGTGTACGCCCCGGCGACCACGGTGGCGGTCCACTACACGCTCTTCGACGGGGAATCCGACGCGGCAGACGTCACGGTGGAGTACCAGAAGGACGGATCCGGCCCCTGGCTCGCGGCGCAGGAGGCGTCGTCGGGAAGCGAGGGGACCAGCCATCTGTCCGCCTCCCCCGCGCCCGGGGACGACCACGTGTTCAACTGGGATTTCACCAACGAGACCGCGTCCGACCAGACGGTGAACGTCCGTATCTCGGTGTCGGACGCCGTGTTCGGCAACGGCATCTTTCCCTCCCCCCCGGCGCCCTGGGTGTCCAACGCCTTCAAGATCAACGCGGTGTCCGGAACCGGCAGCTCGACCGTGTCGGTCGTGGACTTTTCAAAGGCCCAGTGCGACACGGTGGCCGTCGCGTTTTCCCTGAAGAACGCGAGCCCCGTTTCCATCAACGTGGAGATCAAATACTCCGTCGACGGCGGGACGAACTGGCTTCCCCCGTCGGGCTCGCTCACCGAGGCTTCCTGGGAGGGGGCGTCCGAGGGGCTCACCTCGCTCTCCGCGGACGCGGACGGGGAGGATCACGTCTTCGTGTGGGACTCGTTCACCGATCTGGGTGGCCAGGACGTCCGGAAACCGCCCTCGGGCTCGGGGGTGATGATCAAGGTGACGTCGCTTGAATCGGGACTGTGGGACGCGACGCCCCCGTTCTCCCTGATGAACACGTGGGTCGCTACGATCCGCCGCAGCGGAGGAGGCGTGCTGAACAACCCGTGCGCGTCTGTGCTGGACGTCGCCGGGAACGTCTACGTCTGCGACACGTACAACAGCCGGATCCAGGTCCTCAACGCGCAGGCCACGGACCAGGTCTTCTGCGGAGTGACCGTGGCGCCGAGAAGCCTGGGCGCGATCGGCGGGACGGGCGTCTCCGGCTACAACGGGGACAACATCCCCTCGAGGGAGGCGACCTTGAACTTTCCGCGGGGCATCGCGCTGGACGGCGCCTCGCCGCCGAACGTCTACGTGGCCGACTCGCTGAACCATCGCATCCGGCGGATCGACGGCTCCACGGGTTTCATCACCACGGTGGCGGGGACGGGCGTGGGGGGGACGAACGGAGACGGGAAGCTCGGTCCCCAGGCCGAGCTGAACCGCCCGGAGGATCTCGCGTTCGACCCTTCGGGCAACCTCTGGATCGCGGATACGGGCAACAACCAGATCCGGATGCTGAACCTGGGCAGCGCGCCCGCCACGGTGTTCGGCGTGACCGTCCAGCCCGGAACGCTGCTGAAGATCTCCGGGAAGGACGACGGCAAGGCCGGCTACAAGGGGGACGGGGGGGATTTCAAGGGCGGCGTGGAATTCGACACGCCGGCGGGGATCGCCGTGGACGGCAACGGGAGCGTCTTTCTCGCGGACGCGGGAAACCAACGCATCCGCGCCGCCAACGCTTCCGGCTCGACGATCACGCTCGCCGGTGTGAGCATCGATCCGGAGAAGATCCAGACGGTGGCGGGCAACGGGCATGCGGGCTTCTCCGGCGACAACGCCGCGCCCCCCACGACCGCCCGGCTGAAGTATCCCCGCAAGCTGGCCCTGGACGCCTCGGGCAACATCTTCTTCGCCGACACGGGCAACAGCCGGATCCGCGCCCTCAACATCGACGCGACTCCCCTCACGGTTGGGCTCGTGACGGTGAACGGCAACCGGCTCAACACGGTGGCGGGAGGCGGAAGCGACGCGTCCGACGGCATCGCGGCGACGTCCGCCCGGCTACAGAACCCCGAGGGGATCGCCCTGGACGGCCTGTCGCCGCAGAACCTGTACATCACGGACACGGGGTCGCACCGCGTCCGCATCGTCAACGCGGACCCCGTAACGACGCTGACCGGCGTGGCCACCGACCAGGGGACGACCCTCGACGTGAACGCCGGGCACATCGACACGGTCGCCGGCGTTCTTCCGCCCGGCGTCCAGCTGACCGACCCGCGTGGGACGGCCGTCCACGGAAACGCGCTCTACGTGGCCGACCCCGGCCAGCACCGCATCCTGAAGATCGATCTCACGAATCGGAACCTGTCCGCCGTGGCGGGCACGGGCCAGCCGGGGAACGCGGGGGACGACGGTCCCGCCCTTTCCGCAAGACTCGACGCCCCCGAGGCGGTGGGCGTGGATTCCACGGGGACCCTCTTGATCGTAGCCGATACGGGGAACGATCTGATCCGGGTGGTCAACCTCTCGCCCTCCTCGATCAACGCCTTCGGCCAGTCGATCGGCGCGGGGGACATCAAGACCGTCTCGTCCAACCCCAAGTCGACGCGAGGGCTGTTCGTCGACGTACAGGGGTGGGGGGGAAGCGTTGACGACGTCTACCTGTGCGACCCCGGGAACCACAAGGTGATGCGCCTCGCCCGTTCTGACGGGAACGAGCAGTACATCGCGGGTTCGGGCGCCACGAACTACGACGATCACGACGAGGGCGCCCTTCCCCTCGATTTCAACATCGACACGCCGTACGGGATCGCCGTGAGTCCTTCGGGATTGATCCACGTCTCGGACGCGGGCCACCACCGCGTCTACGCCTTCACGCCGGGCGTATCCATGAGCACGGTGACGGGAACGGGGACGGCGGGCTTCAACGGCGACAACCTGGTGGCGACCGGCGCGGACCTGGACCGTCCGGCCGGCCTCTGCCTGGACGGCTCGGGGGACCTGCTGATCTTCGACGGGGGCAACCATGCCGTGCGCCGGCTCTCCGGCGGGCTTCTTTCCATCGTCTGCGGGACGGTGAACGCGGGGTTCAACGGGGACCGGAAGCCCGGCGTCAACACGCAGCTCAACGCTCCCACGCACGGCTTCTGCGACGCTTCGGGCAACCTCTACTTCAGCGACACGGGAAACAAGCGCGTGCGGCGCTTCCAGCCCTGACGCCTCCTCGAGGGGAACCATTCGCGCTGCGGCTGTCTTCATGGGGCGCGGGCCGACGTTCGTCGTGAGCCACGTAGCGGTAGCGGAGTGGCGCAGCAACGCGGGCCGAGGTGCTGCGGACAGGATGTCCTCGCTCCCGGTCGCGGCCGCGGGATCGAACACGAAGTCACCAAGCCACCAAGGCACGAAGAAGAGTAGGAATGGGGGATGGGATTCAGGAATTTCGAATTGAGGGATTGAGGGATTCGAATTGGGATGAGCCCAGCCCGCAGCACTGAAACCGGTGCCGGGGGGGAAAGGGATCACCCCGGGGTATTTCCATGGAGGCGGGCGCGGAAAGAAAGGGAAGACCACGACTTGCCGGCAGCGCGAAAGCCTCCTTTCCCATTGACGGAGGACGTGCCGCCGACGTAGAATCATGTTTTCGGGATTTTCCGGCCTCCGGGTCGGGAACGGTTCGAGAAGAGAGGCTCTCGCCATTCGAGGGGATCGAAATGTCCACCCACACGCTGGTCGCGGATTTCATCACCCAATACGCCCCCGTGCAAAAGGAACGATTCGAGCACCGTTTCACGGACCCGATTCTCGTCGTGGAATTCGAAAAGGTCCCCCAGTCGGAACGCGACTTCAAGACCCTGTCCGACAACGGGGAGGGGGCGAAGCCGACGGAATGGGAGAACGGCCCGGAGCGGATCCCGGAGGGATCGATCGCGGTCCCGCTGGTGAAATCCGACCGGAACACGTTCCACCACATGATCACGCTGGGCCGCGCCAGCAACAACGACGTGGTGGTCCCCCACAAGTCCGTGTCCAAGTTCCACGCCTTCTTCAAGAAGGACCTTCGGACCGGCGGGGTCACGATCTCGGACGCGGGTTCCACCTTCGGCACGAGCGTCAACCGGCGGCCCCTGCAGCAGGGCGAGAACCGCCCGCTGAACAGCGGCGATACGGTTCTGTTCGCCGGCACGGTCCTGTCCACCTTCTTCTCCCCCGGCGACTTCCACGACTACCTGAAATTGATGGAACGCATGGGGGGGGCGCAGGGAAGATGACCGTTCCTATCCCTTCTTTTGCAGCTGCTGGATCAGCTTGAGGTAGTCGAAGAATTCCTCGGAGGCGAAATAGGAGGCCTGGACGCTCCCGGCGAAGATGATTCTCGCGCCGGAGTCCAGGGAGACGGCCTTCCCTTCCTCCAGCAACTCGCCGTTCAGTTCCGTGCCGTTGGTCGATCCCACGTCGCCCAGCGTCATCCGGCCGTCCCCGGCTTCCCGCCGGATCACGGCGTGGAACTTGGACACCGACTTGTGGGGAATGATGACGTCGTTCTTCGCGTCCCGCCCGACGGTGATCATTTCCTCGAAATCGTTCCGCCCGGACTTCTCCAGGGGCACCGCCAGGGAATCCACGACGTTCCCCCCCAGCCGGATCGGGGCCTCCGTCGGCTGTTTCTTCGTCGCCGTGCGCGCGAACGAGAGAAACCCCTCCGATTTCTTGCGGCCCCGCATCTCGATCAGGAGGAACGGGACCCGGAAGCGGTTCAGAAACCTCTTCCGCGAGAGGTCCCCGAATCGCTTGATGAATTCCTCCGTGTCCACGTGGTAATCCATGCGCCCTCCGGCGTTTCAAAGCACGGACAGATCGTAGCGTGCACGGACACCGCACCGCAAGGGGGTAGCGGAAATGTGGCATTCGCGGTGTCGGCGAGTCTTGGGCCTCCCCTTTTTTCGTAGCCCACCTCCATGGAAATACCCCGGGGTAACCCCTTTGCCCCCCGGCACCGGTTTCAGTGCGCGGGCTGGGCTCATCCAAAATCGAATTCCCAAATTCCTCAATCCGAAATTCCATCATTCCGATATCCCATCGCCCATCGCCCATCCACCATCCCTACCCTTCTTCGTGCCTTGGTGCCTTGGTGACTTCGTGTTCGATCCCGCGGCCGCCGCCGGGAGCGCGGACATCCTGTCCGCAGCACCTCGGCCCGCGTTGCTGCGCCACTCCGACTTCGTCTACGTGGCTCACGACGAACGTCGGCCCGCGCCCCGAAAAACAGCCACAGCGCGAATGGCTCGGCGGGAGCCGGGCCGGCGTATCAGATCCGCCCCGAGCGCAGGATGGTCAGGGCGAAGAACAGGGCCGCGAGGAGGGAGACGAGGAAGCCGAGGGTCCCGAAGAGGGGGATGTCGCCCGCGAGGGGGGGCCCCACGTCCGCCAGGGTCAAGAGTCCCGAGCCGAGGACCATGGAGGCGAGGATCATGCTCAGGGAAAGGCGGTTCGCGGAGCGCTCGAGATCATTCGCCAGCGGTTCCAGGCCCTGGTGTTCCACGACGCCCTTGAGTTTGCCGCCCTGCAGCTTCCTCAGAATCGTGGCGGCGTCCCGGGGAAGGCGGCCGAGCAGGGCGGTCAGCGTCCACCCTTTTTCGAGGGCGAGATCGGTCAGTCGCTTGGGGGAGAACTTCTCCCGGATCAGGTTCTTGATGTAGGGCTGAAGGGCGTCGAGCATCTGGAAGGAGGGGTCCAGCCGTTTCGTCAGCCCCGCCACGGCCACCAGCGACTTGCCCAGCAACACGAAATCCCTCGGGAGAATGCCCCGGTGCTTGCGCGCCAGGCGGAGAAGGTCCTGGAACACGCCCCCCGTGTCCATCTTGCCGAGCGGCAAGCCCGCATACCGGTCCAGGAATTCCAGGATGTCGGGTTTCAGATCCTTCGCCTCCACGTCCTCCGGAAACACGCCCATGTCCCGGTAGACGTCGACGATCAGCTCCACCTGCCCGCGCTGGAGCGCGAGGGCCAGCGTGCCGAGATCGGCCCGCAGCTCGTCGGATAGATGTCCCACGGTCCCGAAGTCGATGAGGCCGATGGAGCCGTCCTCGCGCACGAGAATGTTCCCGGGATGCGGATCGCCGTGGAAGAGGCCGGTCTCGAAAAACTGGACCAGGAACGCTTCCGCCAGCGTCCACGCCAGCGCCTTCTTGTCCACGCCCAGGGCGTCGAGGTTCTCGACGTCCCCGATATTCACGCCGTCCAGCTTCTCCAGAACGAGAACGTCCCTGCACGTGCTGTCCCAGAAAACGCGCGGGGTGGCGACGCGCGGCAGGCGTTCGGAGAGCGGACGGAACTGGGAGGTGAACGCCCCCTCGCTGACGAAATCGAGTTCCTTTTCCAGCTGGCGCGAAAACTCGTCCACCACCATCACGGGTCTCAGGATCCTTAGTTCCGGCAGGTAGTATTCCGCCAGCTCGGCCAGGACGCGGATGAGGTTCAAATCGTCCCGGACCCGCCCCTCGATGCCCGGCCGCTTGACCTTCACCACCACCCCGGTGCCGTCGGCCAGCGCCGCCGTGTGCACCTGCCCGATGGACCCCGAAGCCAGCGGCTCGGCATCGAAACGGGAAAAGATCCCTCCTTCCCCGCCCTGCACCGTCTTCTCCACGATCTCGCGCGCCGTGTCGCCGTCGAAGGGCGCCACCTTGTCCTGCAACAGACGGAACTGTTCGAGAAACTCCTCGTTGAGGATGTCCGGACGGTAGCTGAGCATCTGCCCCATCTTGATGAACGTCGGGCCCAGTTCCTCCAGCACCATCCGGGCCCGAAGCGCCAGATCCTGGCGCGGGGACATCCCGGCGGAAACCTCGGAAAGACGCCCGATCCGGCTCACCAGGGGGATGTGGCTCAGCAAGTTCATCCGGACCACCAGGTGGCCGAAACCGTACCGGGAGAGGACCTGGACGATCTCCCTCATCCGGCGGAGATTCCGGTACGTGCGGGCGATGGAAAGAATGGACATGGCCGTGCGGGAAACCCCAAATCGCCAGGCAACGCGGCTGCAACCAGAGGGGGCCAGTCTTCGACGCGCCCGCAACGGGAAAGGCGCCCGGCGGCATCAGGCCTTCTTGCGCGTGATCCTGCCGGAGATCTTGCTCTTCTTGAAACGCTCGAGGATCGTCTCGGCCTCTTCCTTCCCGACCCCCTTCACCACGGGAATGATCATCTTGTTCGTGAGCTTCTCCGCGTCCCCTTCCGAAATGTCCTTCACCTCCGTCAGGATCTCCACCGCCTTCCGCCGCCGGTCGGCGGACACGATCTTGGACAGGAAAACGCTGTACTCGCCCCCCACCTCCCCTTCCTCCTCCTCCTTGGGCTTGCTCTTCTTGCCCTTCGTGAGCTTCTTCTTCTTCTTGATCTTCTTGGGCTTCTCTTTCGCCGCAGGGGCCTCCTCGACCGGCTCCGGCTTCTCCTCCACCGGCTCCGCCGCGACGGCTTTTTTCTTCTTTTTTTTCTTCTTCTTCTTCTTCACCTTCTTGCCCGTCTTCGGCTTCAGGGGCTCCTCTTCCGCGGGGGACTCCTCCGCCGCCTTCTTTTCTTCCTCCACCGGATTCAGCTCCGGCAGGTCCTCCAGACCCTCGCGGAACCCCTCCTCCGAACCCTTCTCGTCCACATCCGCCACCAGCGCCTTGTCCATCCCCATCTCGTCGGGACCGGCCACGTCGATGTCCGGGACGTCGTCCAGGTCCTCGAGGGATTCATCGATGGCCTTCTTCGCCTTCTTCGCCGGCTTCGGCTTCTCCTCTTTCTCCTCTCCCGACTCCTTCTTGGGCTTGTAGGCCCGGGCCGAACCCGTCCACGGCTCCAGATCGTCTTCCTCCCCCTCCCCGGCGGCCGCTGGCTCGCCTTTCTCCTCCGTCTTCGCTGTCTTGGGGTCGTAGGCGCGGGCCGATCCCGTCCACGGCTCCAGCTCGTCGTCCGCCACCGTCACCTCGTCCCGCACCTCCCCGCCGGACTCCACCGGCACGACTTCCTCGCCTCCCCCTCCGAGATCCTCGATCCCCCCGGACACGTCCTGCGGTTCGACCTCCACCAGATTCTCCCCGGCCGTTTGCGGCGCTCCCGCCGCCTCGGCGGGGGCGGTCTCCCCGGCCGGCGCGGGAGCCTCCACCTCGTCGACCGGACCGAACAGGGTCTCCCCCAGGGGCTCGGCACCGATCCCCGAGAATTCCCGATCCTCCTGGACCTCGTCCACCGGAACCGCCGGATAGGGCCCCTCGCACCAGGGGTGATCCAGCTCCGTTTCCGCAACGACGAGGGCCACCGCGGTTTCCACGGCGGCGGGCGCCGCTTCCCCTTCCTCGACCGGCGCCGGGGGTGCGGCCGCGGCCGGCCCGGCCGCAACCGTTTCGGGCGGAGGCGCTTCCGCCTCAGCGGCGGGGACCGTCTCCGGAGACGCGGCCTTCTCCACGCGCATGGCGGAGGCGCCCGGCGCCTCGGAAAGTGCGTCCAGGCGAAGCCTCAGCGTGGATCCGCAGCAGGGGCAGAGCAGCTGGACAGTGACCTCCTGCTCGGCGGGGGCGGCCGGGGCGGGGGGAGGCGGGGGCGGCGAGGCGAAGAGGACCTGGAAATCCGGCCGGGTGGGCCAGTTGACTTTCGGCACGTTGACGGGCGGGCTCTGGGTGACGCGGAAATCCATCCCGAAACGGGACAGCGCCACCAGGAAGGGACGGGCGGACTGGGTCTCCTGCTCGGTCAGGCCCTTGAAAAGGATGATGGGAGCCTTGCGAATGATCTGCTCGGCCACCCGTGGATCGAGCATGAACATCCGGGAAAGTTCGGCGGACGCCACGGAGGGGTTCGCGCCCCCCCGCAGAGACGTCAGGATGATCTGAAAGCCCCCTTCTTTCGGCTCTTCATCGGCCATGTCCTTGTCCTCACGTGTCGGAATCGACGATGCTAGAATTCGATTATCCTAGGGGAGTCGCCTTAGCTGTCAACAGGTTTTCACAAAGCGTCACGGCGCGCCGGGGCGGGAAGATCCTCGACAGCAGGGATCGAAAGGTGCAAAATCCCGGCGTTTTTTGCATCATGAAGCGTGCCCGCGGGGACGCGCCGTTCGCGTGAACGCCGCCGTTTCGAATGCGCTTTTGAACCGGAACCGGTTCCCATGACTGAGCCGTCCTCCAGGGGAGAGGAAGCCGACCGCTTCCGTCAAAGCGGCCTCGTCACCGAGGAGCAGATCCGGGAAGCCCTCGCCATCCAGGAAGAGGTCCGATCGCTGGGCGTGAAGCCCGAGCCCCTCTCCGCCATCCTCATCCAGAAAGGCTACCTGACCCGGGCGCAGGCCCGGGAGCTGGAGGCGGGGAGCACCGAGGCGGAGGGGATGCCGGAAATTCCCGGTTTCGAGATCCTGGGGACCATCGGCAAAGGGGGCATGGGGACCGTCTACAAGGGATTCCAGAAGAGCATGGCCCGGGATGTGGCCATCAAGATCCTCTTCCCGGAAACGGCCCGCCAGAAAGGCTACGTGGATCGCTTCTTCCGGGAAGCCAGGATGGCGGCCCGCGTGCATCACCCCAACATCATCGCGGCGTACGACGTGGGAGAGCAGCGTGGTCACTACTACCTGGTCATGGAATACTGCCCCGGCCAGAGCCTCAAGAACATCATCTTCGAGGGAGACCGGGTCGCGTTGTTCACGGCTCTCGACATCGCCCTCCAGATCGCCCGGGCCCTGGAGAACGCCCATGCCAACAAGCTGGTCCACAGGGACATCAAGCCGGAGAACATCCTCATCGACGAGGACGGAACGGCCAAGCTCTGCGACATGGGGCTGGCGAAGGAACTGGCGCCGGGGGCCAAGGGCGCGGAAGAGATGGCGGGCACGCCCCTCTACATCTCTCCCGAGCAGGCCTCCGGCTCGGACGAGGTGGACATCCGGAGCGACATCTATTCTCTCGGCGCCACCCTCTATCACATGATTCTGGGCCGCCCCCCTTTCCTGGGTACCGACCCCCGCCGCATCATGCGGATGCACATCGAAGACGAGCTCGTTCCGCCCGCCCGCCGGGACCCGTCGATTCCGGCCCCTCTCTCGGCCCTGGTCGTCAAGATGATGGCGAAAAAGCCGGGCGAGAGATTCGCCAATCCCACCGCCCTCGTGGCCGCCATGGAACGCGTCCGCGACAAGCTCAAGGCGCCCGAACAGGAAGCCGCTCCCGCCGTTCCGGCCGGCCCCGCCCCCCCCCCCCCCCCCCCCCCCCCCCCCCCCGGGCAGGAAGGCTCCCCCCCTCCCCAAGAAGACGAAACCCAAGCGGAAGCGCCGATCCTCCCGGTCCCAGGCGCCGCTGTGGATCGCCCTCGCCGTCGCCGTCGCTCTGATCGCCGGCGGCCTGCTCCTCTTCTCGGGCGGGGGCGGCAAGACGCCTTCTCGCGGGTCGCGCGATGAACCGGAAAACGGCGGCGAGCCCGCCGAGCCCGGCCCCGACACCCCTCCGGGACCCGGCGACGAGTCCCCGAAACCCGTGGACGTGAAGGGGCCGTCCGCATTCGAGGCCGCAAAGACCTTCCTTGCCGAACACCCCGAAGACCTGCAGGGCGCCCTGGAACGTTTCCGGAAGGCGGCCGCGGAGGCGAAGGGCGGCGCGCTGGAAGACGAGACCGCCCGGCGCGTGGAACAGATCGAGGCCCGCCTGCGCGCGCGGGAGACGAAACGATTCGAGAAGGCGGCGAGCGAGGCGACCCGCCTCGAATCGGAGGGTCGCGTGGGGCCCGCCTTGAACGTCTACCGTGCGTATCTCGAGGAAGGCCCCGTCGGCGACGGGCATCGCGAGAAGGCGGAGGAGGAGATCGACCGGCTCTCCCTCATCCTCCAGAGCCGGTGGAACGCGGACGCCACGGGCATCGAACTCGCCGCGGAAAACGGGGACTTCGACGAGGCGATCCGGATCGTCCAGGACGCCGTGGATCCCGGGAAGGGCTACGCGGACCGGGATCTCCTCGAGACCAGGATGGGCGTGGACGTGGACGGGCTCCTCCGGGATCTCGAGGCGCGCCGCCGGGCCTGGCAGCAACGGATCGCCGAGGAGGCCGGACCCCGGGCGGACGCGCTGGAGAAACGGATCGCCCGTCTTCTGGACACCGGACATCTCGAAAAGGAAGAGGCCTTGCCGCCCCGCCCCCTGGCCGCGCGATTCCCGGCCGCGCTCGCAACGCTGACCGAGGCCCTGGCCGATCCCGCCCTGGCCCCCGTGGCGGGGAGGCTCCGGAAGAAAAAGGACGCCATGCAGGCCGTCTGCTCGCTGCTCGACCAGGCGGAGAAGGGATTCCGCGCCGTTTCGAGAGCCCGCACCCCCCTTCGCTTCAAGAACCGTTCCGCCCCCACGCGGATCGCCTCGGTGCTCAACGAGAACGGGAAGGTCCTCGTGAAAACGGCCTCGCCGTCCGCGACGTACGCCTTGCGGGAGGCGCTGGAGAACCTCGATCAGGCCTCGCTCGCGGATGTCCTCGAGGCGGCCGCGGACGACGGGGGCGTCTCTCCCGCGGAATGCTTCGCCCTGGGCCAGATCTACCTCTGGTCGACCCCCGGAGCGATCGAGGACGCGGCCCGGAAGGCGCGAGGCTACCTCGAGGCCGCCTCGAAAAGCGGGTTCCCGGTCGAGGACGCCCTCGAGACCCTCGAGACGCGCAAGACGTCGATGCAGGAGGCCTCCGTCCGCCGCGCGCTCGAACGCGCCCTGTCGCTGGCCTCCAGCAGCGACAAGGGGAAGAAAAAGGAAGCGCTTTCGCTTCTCGAGGATCTGCTCGACAAGCACGGCGATGCCGGACCCGTCCGCGACAGACGCGCCGAGATCGAAGCGACGATCTCGGGGCTCCGGCGCGCGGTGGGTCCCGCCGGAGAGGTCGAGATCGACTTCCTGAAGGGCGAAGCGCTGGCCTTCGATCCCGGCACGGGCGATTTCGAGATGGCGTACAAATTCACGCAGAGCCAGGCGGCGTTCGACTGGGTCCGGCGGAACTTCGGGGACCGTCCGGACGAGTGGTTCCAGCACCTGCTGGACAATTACCTGGGGCGCGGGCCGGAAGTGGGGCTCCGCGGAGGGCGGCTGACCCTGTCCGGAGGAGGGTATCTGGTCTGGAAGCCCAAGTTGACGGGCGATCTCGACGTGGAGGTGCGCTTCTCCGCCGGGCGAGGGGAAGGCGTCCTGGTCCTGTTCCACGCCCTGGACACGGGCGGGTTCGCCTTCCATTCCAGGCTCGACTGGAGCGCCCTGTCCGCCTACGGGGGCCAGGTGGGCGTCGACATTCCCGCCGGCGCGGGCGCGGGAATCTCGATCGTCGATCTGAACTGGCCACAAGACGTCGAGCCGCTGGCGGCGGACGCCGATTTCGAACTTCGCCCCAAGGCGTTCTACAAGCTGAAGATCGTCCGGCGCGGCGCGACGATCTCCGCCGCCCTGTTCGATGGTCGGGGAAAGGAACAGGAGCGCTTCGAGGCGGAGGACGCCTCCCGGAAGGCGGGGCGCATCGCCCTGTGCGTTCTCCAGAGCGAGCTCTCGGTCAGCGAGATCTTCATCAAGGGGCGTTTCGACGAGGACTGGCTGCGACGCGCGAGGCAAGGGACTGTCGAGCACGACGCCGGCGACATGCCGGGGTTTCCCGCGCACTGAGGCGTCCGCCGGGCTCCGGGATCCGAACTTCACGGAAGACAGGTCTTCGAGACGGGATGGAAGCATGACGGCAAAACGCGTGGAACCGAGGATCTTCAAGGGGACGCGGGACTTCCTGCCGGAGCGGATGCGCGTGAGGCAGCGCGTCGTGGAGGCCCTGCGGTCCGTCTTCGAGAGTTTCGGATTCGAGCCCATCGAAACGCCCGCCGTCGAGTTTCACGACATCCTGACGGGCAAATCCGGCGAGGAGGCCGACCACCTCCTCTTCCGGCTGGCCTACCAGGACGGCCGGACGCTGGCGCTTCGCTACGATCTCACCGTTCCGCTCTCGCGCGTGGTGGCCATGTACGGCAAATCCATGCTCTTCCCCTTCAAGCGTTACCAGATCCAGCCGGTATGGCGGGCGGAGAAGCCGCAGAAGGGGCGCTATCGCGAGTTCCTGCAGTGCGACGTGGACACCGTCGGCAGCGCATCCATGGCCGCCGACGCCGAGATCCTCCTTCTGGCCTGCGACGCCATGGAGACGCTCGGGTTCGCGGACTTCACCGTGGCGCTCAACAACCGGAAGATCATGAACGGCGTCTACCGCGCCCTGGGCGTGCCGGAAGCGCTCCACGTCTTCACCTCCCGGGCCGTGGACAAGATCGAAAAGGCCGGTCCCGCCGAGGTGCGCCGCACGCTCCTTCAGGGCCGGGAGGGCGTCTCCGTGCCCGCCGCGGCGGCGGACGCCCTGCTCGATCTCATCGCCTCCGCGGATCTTGCCGAGGTGGAGAAGACCGCCGGCGAGGACGAGGAAGGCCGCGCGGGGGTCGAGGAGGTGCGGGAGATCCTCCGGATCGTCTCGGCCCATCCCCAGGCCTCGAAGGCGGTCCGCTACACGCCTTCGATGGTGCGGGGGCTGGACTACTACACGGGCCCCATTTTCGAGATGATCATCCAGGAACCCAGGATCGGCTCCCTGGGTGGCGGCGGCCGCTACGACGGCCTGGTGGGCCTGTTCTCCGGGGACGATCTTCCGGCGACGGGATTCTCCTTCGGCCTGGAGCGGCTGATCGACGCCCTGGAAGCCTCCGGCAAGGGCGCGGCCGAAGCGGGCCGGCCCTCGGACGTCCTGGTGACCGTGTTCTCGCGCGACCTCCAGAAGGATTCCGTCGAGGTCGCCGGCGAGCTGCGCAAGGCGGGCCTCCGCACGGAGGTCTACCTGGACGCCGGGAGGAAGCTCAAGAAGCAGTTCGACTACGCCAACCGCCGGAACCTTCCCGTGGTGATCGTTCTCGGGCCCGACGAGATCGAGGCGGGGCGCCTCTCCGTCAAGTGGATGGAAAGGGGCGCGCAGGAGACGATGCCGCGCGCCGGCGCGGCGAAGCGGATCCTCGAGGGGCTGGGGAGGCTCTGAGGGGTGTGGGAAATCCCCTCGCGAGCGGAAGCAGGGATTTTTTCACAGCCTCTCACCGCTTCTGTTCGATGTCGAGGGAACGAAGCCGGTTGACGGAGGCCGCGATTTCGAAGGGCCTCGGTCTGGCGAGGTTTCCGGGGTGTCTTCCGGGCCTGAAAAAGGGATCCAGGACGTCCAGGCCCTTCTCGTCGAGAAACGCGTCCACGGCCTCCACGCCTTCCCTGAGCGTGGTCCCCGATTCGAAAAAGCGTTCCACGGCCAGCTGGATGGCAAGCCCCACTGCCCGCGTCTGGCTCACGTCCACCAGCTGTTCCACGTCCCGAAGGTCGATGCGATCCCGCCCGTAGAGGATCGCCTCCAGGCCCTTGGCGTCGATCTTGACGCGCTTCCTTCCGCGGGAAGGGTCGAAGCTGGACGGATCCGGGATGCGGGGAACGGGCGGGGGGAGGGGGGCGGGTGTTTCCGGGCGCCGGGCGCTGGGAAGATCGCGGGCCACCTGTCGCCCCTCCCGTGTCGCGTCCTGCGGGAGATACTCGCGCATCATCAAGACCGTGTCCGCGACGTCCAGGTAGTCCCCGCATCCCCCCATGACGAGAATGGTGGAAACGCGTTGGGTCTCCCACAGCTCCCGGACGCGGTCGAGAAACGGGGTGATGGGCTCGAAGGCCTTGCGGACCAGCGCCTGCATGCGCGCGTCGCGCACCATGAAATTCGTGGCGGACGTGTCCTCGTCGAGGAGCAGTCCGCTCGCCCCCATCTCGAGGGCCTCGACGATGTTGGCGGCCTGGCTCGTGCTCCCGGAAGCGTCGTCCGTGCGGAAGGCCTCCGTGGATCGCCCGTGGGGAAGGGCGCCGACGAAGGGGCTGATGTCCACGCGTTCGACCCGCCGCCCGTCCTCGGCCCGGATTTTCACCACGTCCTTGCGGGTGACCACCCGCTCCCGCCCGTCGCCGGGAACGTGCGGGTAGACGCCCCGCTCGAGCGCCCTGAGCAGCGTGGACTTTCCGTGGTACCCGCCGCCGGCGATGAGGGTCACGCCTGCCGGCACGCCCATGCCGGTCGCGGCGCCCGAAAGGCCGCGGGGGCCGGGCTCGGGGTTGGGGAGAGGGATCTCGACGCGGAGGGAGGGGGGGGACCGGAAGGCGACGGCCTGGTCGTTCGGGAGGGGCCGGTCGCTGGCGCCGGTTTCCCGGGGCAGCACGGCGCCGTCTCCCACGAAGGCGACGAGCCCCAGGGCGTCGAGACGGCTCCGGATGTGTTCCTGGTTCTCGACGCACTCGACGAAGCGGCGGATCTCCTCGGCCGGGAGATTCCGGTGGACGAGGCCGCGCCGGGCGACGGCGGGGAGGTCCGCGAGCAGCATCCTTTCGGCCTGCCTGGCCAGCACGCGCCGTCCGGCGGCGGGGAGGCCCACCTGCAGACGGGCCTCGACGAAGTCCGGTTCGACGACCACGGCCGTTCTTTCCAGGACCTCCTGGGCGCCGGCGTCGATGGCGATCAGGCCGCTTTTGCCGGTGCCGCGCCCCTGCCGGGAGGCCGGGCCGGCGGCCTCGCGGACGCGACGGGCCAGGACGTCCTCGAGGGCGAGGCGACGGACGCGGTTCGAGAAGAGCTCCGGCGGACATCCCGCCGTCTCCCTGGGGAGACGGACGCGGATCCTGGACGGCGCCGCGAAGGGATCCCCCTGGACGTGATCCACGTGGATTTCGACGCCTTCGACGTCGTAGCTCCCCTGGAGGTCCTTGTAGGCCTTGTATCCTCGCCCGTCGATCCGGTTCAAAATTCCCCTGAGGGCCTCGGCTGGTTTCATCGATCCTCCACGCGTTGGGACGGTCCTCGTTCCATGGAAAGCGACGCGGCGCGGGCTGTCAAGGGCCCGGGGGGCGCGCTTCGGGCCGTGGCCGGTTTGGGGTTGTTTTCGGTCAGGGATTTCAGATTTCAGCCACAGGATCGTGGACGCGTAGGGATTGTAGGATTTCGATTTTGGAGGGCGAACCCCTCCTCCTTCGCTTGCCGCCATCTGCGAGAGCTACGGAGGACCCTACGTAGCCTCGAAGATCCGATCGGCGAAGTACGGGCTGGTGAGCCCTTGTTTGGGCTCGGGGGCCCGCCGCCCCCGCCATTTGTGGGAGGCGTGTGTCCCGGGCCGCGCGGACACCCGGCCCGGGACCACGGCGATCCGTCGGCGTTGGACCGCGGGCTTCCAGCCCGCAGCACCGCGGCGACGCGGTTCTGAACACCAAGGAACCAAGGCACCAAGGCACGAAGAATATT
>Ga0180434_10002064_pt1 | contig 27564 bp, 29 predicted proteins | sample SS_ome_7_FD_132453 | JGI IMG/M metagenome (GOLD analysis project Ga0180434, IMG submission 132453) | Hypersaline lake sediment archaeal communities from the Salton Sea, California, USA - SS_1_D_2 metaG | ecosystem: Environmental > Aquatic > Non-marine Saline and Alkaline > Hypersaline >... | reverse complement strand
GCCCTGGCACATTTAGGAACCATGTCTCCAATGACTGTGAATGTTGTGCAGCGTTCCCACGTCCCGCGCCAAATGCTGTGCGAATGGTTAGTGGAACGGTGGCGTGACCACCGAACATGTATTTCACCTTAGCCGCCTGATTTACGATCGAATCCATCGCCATACACACAAAATCAATATACATCACTTCAACGATCGGACGCATCCCGGTTAGGGCTGCACCGACACCCGCACCAACGATCACGGATTCTGTGAGCGGTGTATCCTTCACGCGTCCTGGACCAAATTCTTCAAATAAACCCTTGGTTGCTCCAAACGCACCACCATGTAAACCAACATCTTCACCCATGATGAAAACGCGGCTGTCTCGCGCCATTTCTTCCGCAATTGCTTCCGCAACTGCTTCTTTATATAAAAGTTTTCTGTCTGTCATGATTGCCATTCCGTATATACATCTTCAAACATCGATTCCATTGCAGGCTGTGGGCTGGATTCCGCAAACGCGACAGCTTCATCAACCTCCAATTGGATGTCGGATCTGATATTTTCAATATCTGGTTCGGATAAGTGACCGCGTTCGATCAGGAGTTTTTCAACGCGGTTGATAGGATCTTTTTCGCGATAGGAATCAATTTCTTCTTTTGTGCGGTACACCATGGGGTCACCATAATAATGCCCTTCATAGCGGTATGTGTCAGCCTGGATGATGTATGGGCCTTTCCCAGCCCGCGCATGCGTGATTGCTTCCTGTGCAGCAAAATACACGGCTTCAAGATCCATACCGTCCACATATTTATATGGCAGATCGTAGCCGGCGGCGCGTTTCTCCATACTGCCACCCATGGATTTACTATTGTGTGTTGATACAGCATAATGATTGTTTTCGAAAAGGAAGACGACCGGCAGCCGCCAGGCGGAAGCCATATTCATCGACTCATGAGTATTTCCCTCGTTCGCAGCCCCATCACCAAATGAGACCAGTGTGACCTGATCTGTCCCGCGCATTTGTGCCGAGAGCGCGGAACCAACAGCTATTGGTAACCCGCCGCTGACGATGCCGTTTGCACCTAAATTGCCCAACTTAATACTGGCAATATGCATACTGCCGCCTTTGCCTTTGCAATATCCATCGGCCCGCCCGAGGATCTCTGCCAGCATGGGTTTAAGTTCACCACCTTTGGCCAGCATATGGCCATGGCCGCGATGTGTGCTGGACACAAAATCATCAGGGCGGAGCTGTGCTACGGCTCCGGCAGCAACAGCTTCCTGCCCGATGCAGAGGTGCGTGGTGCCGCCAATCTTACCCTGTGTGAACAATACCTTAATTGCTTCTTCATGGAAGCGGATTTTTAGCATCAGTTGATACAGGTCGCTTAACTTTTCTTTTGGGATTGTGTTTGCCATTTTTTATGCGCCCTCAGATCGCGCTTCTACTTTTGCGAGATCCTCAATAATATTGATGACCGCGCTATGGTCAAGGTCGCCGCGATCAGAAGCGATTAATGCTGTGAATAGTTCATGCGCCACAGCTGTGGCGGGCAGTGGTACGCTGAGATTCTTTGCGGTTTCCATAATAATATTCAGGTCTTTATAGTGGAATTTGCTTTTAAATCCGGGTTCAAATTCACCTTTAATAATCTTTGGTCCGCGCACATCCATGACACGGTTCTGTGCATATCCACCGCTTAATACTTTGAGAATGATGGCTGGATCAACGCCAGCTTTTGTGCCCAGCACAAATGCTTCTGCCATGCCGATGAAGTTCATTGCGACCTGGATCTGATTGCAAGCTTTGACTGTTTGTCCTGCGCCATTTGTTCCGCATAGGGTGATGGTTTTGCCCATCTTCTCAAAAATTGGCATCATTTCATTGAATAGCGCTTCATCACCACCAACCATGATTGACAGTCCGGCGTTTTTCGCCCCCGTCTCACCGCCGGAAACGGGTGCATCCAGGCAGCGAACACCTTTTTCACCTAACGCTTTGGCAACCAACTTTGCCGTATCCGGGGCAATCGTGCTCATGTCAATGTAAATCAGTCCATCGCGTGCGCTGTCGATGATTCCTTTTTCGCCCAGGGCGACTTTCTCAACATCCGGTGAATCGGGGACCATCGAGATGACGACATCTGCGTTTGCTGATGCTTCCGCGCAGCTGCCGGCGGCTTTTGCCCCCAGATTGACAAGCGCCTGCATTGCATCCTGATTGATATCATAAACAGTAACTTTATAACCGGCATTCAATAAGTGCCCAGCCATATGATGGCCCATGATGCCTAAACCAATAAAACCAATTTTGTTGTCCATAATTCTCCTTTATTTGTCTAAATCTTCAACTAAATGCTTGATACGCTGCAGGAATTTCGCTGCTGGTGCTCCGTCAACTATGCGGTGATCGAAAACCAGGGTTAATCCAATCCTGTTTTGAGGAATGAGTTTTCCATTCACAACCGCTGCTTTTTGCATGATTGCTCCAACGCCAAGAATCGCGCATTCCGGGAGGTTGATGATGGGAACGAAGGATTCAACTTCCTGTGCACCCAAATTTGTTATCGTAAATGTCCCTCCATTCAGGTCAGAAGATGTGGCCTTTCCATTCAACGCGCGTGCTGCCACGGTTGAAAACTCATTATTCAGGGTTAGAATGTCTTTTTTGTCAACATCCTTTAGAACCGGAACAAAGAGACCGTTTTCGCTGTCTACCGCTATACCAATATGGATGGACTTGAATTCCCAGATCTGGTCACCTGCGAGCTGGGTGTTCATGTATGGAAATTCCCGCAATGCCTGTGAGACGATCTTTGCAAGTAGCACATTATATGAGATCTTCTCGTTTTCATTGGAGAGCGATTCACGCTGCTTGATTAAACCTTCCGCATTTGCTTCAACAAATAAAGGCACTCTGGCGGATGTTGATGCCGAGGCAGCCATCGCATCACCGGTGAGCTTCCGCATGCCGATGTACGCTTTCGCGTTCACTCCCGAGGGAGCGGTATTGTTCTTTGCTTTCTGCATCGCGTCATATGCCCGCTGGACATCATTCCGTTTGATCTGTGAACCGGCAGCTGAAACCGTATCGAGATCGACGCCCAATTCTTTCGCCATTTTTTTGGCGGAAGGTGAGACACGAATTCGGGTGTCTTTTTGTGAGCTGGATGCCTTCTTTTGTTTTCCCGCATCGCTGATCGCGCTGGTCACAGCTGCTTTTGGGGCGATGTCTTCACCGATCATTTCTGGGATTGAGGAAGGCATTTTCTCGCCCTCATCCAAAATGACAGCTAAAACACCATTGCAGGGGACATCATCACCCACATCATGGATGATTTTTGCCAAAATCCCGGTTGCGGGTGACTCGACTTCATTAGTCGCTTTATCTGTTTCGATCTCCAAAATAGGATCTCCTGCATTGACCTGGTCGCCCTCTTTTACCAGCCATCCAACAATATGTCCTTCGACCATATTCATGCCCAGTTTCGGCATTGAAAAAAATGTTGCCATCGTATCCTTTCTGCCTATGCCCTGTCCATCATTTGGAGGACAGTTTGCTTGATATTTCCTTCATTCGGGATAACCATGCTTTCCAGAATGTGATTGTATGGCATTGCCACGTTCAATCCGGCTACAATCATGGGTTTTTCATCCAGTTCTGCGAATCCGCGTTCGACCACCTGAGAAACGATCTCAGCACCAATACCAGAGCGGCGTGTCGCTTCGTGTGTGACAATGAGTCGGTGTGTTTTTCTAAGGGATTCCATCACGGTGTCATAATCAAACGGATAGATGGTACGCGGATCGATTACCTCACATTCAATGCCTAAAGTGCTCAATTCTTCGGCAGCCTTCAACGCACGATGGACCATGATTGAAACCGCAACGATCGTGACATCATCACCTTTTCTTCGTACAACTGCCTCGCCAAAGGGCACCGTAAAATCATTCTCTGGCACTTCACCGGTGATTTCATAGCCGCGTTTATGTTCAAAGAAAAGCACGGGATCATTGCCGCGGATAGCGGTCTTTAATAATCCTTTTGCGTCATAGGGTGTGATCGGCATAACTACCTGCAGCCCCGGCACATGGCTGAACCATGCTTCAAAGGATTGTGAATGCTGTGCTGCCTGGCCGCCGCCAGCGCCAACTGGTGCGCGGATGACAAGTGGTACTTTTATCTTTCCGCCGAACATGTAGCGGATTTTTGCGATCTGGTTAACGATCTGATCCATTGGAATTGTGATCCAATCGGAATAAAGGACTTCACCGATAGGACGCAGACCCGTTATGGCAGCGCCCAGGCATGCACCAACAATAGCCGCTTCTGAGATAGGGGTGTCACGCACTCTATCCGGGCCAAAAGCGTTATATAAACCCGCAGTGACCCCGAAAGGGTTACCACGAATACCGACATCACATCCCATAATAATCACAGATTCATCGCGCGCGAATTCTTCGTGATGCGCTTCGTTGATTGCTTTTTTTATTGTAATAGTCCGGTTGCTCATTATTATTATTTGCCTCCAAAATTATTCATGAATTCGGGTGAATATAGTCCCTCCCACAGGGTATCTTCAGTTGGTTCGGGTGCATTCTTTGCATGTTCAATGGATGCTTCGACCTCATCAGTGGCAGATTGGTAAATTGCTTCCACTTCCTCTTCATCTGCTGTTCCTGAATTAATCAAGTAAGCACGCATACGCTTGATGGGATCCATTTCCTCAGCCCATGGATCATTGCTGCTTTTATCACGATAACGTTCATCATCTGCGACAAAATGCCCGATATATCGGTAATATCGTGCTTCTATAAGTGAAGGTCCCTCACCAGCGCGCGCCCGTTTAACCGCGTCGCGCACAGCTTCATACACGGCGAAAGGATTAAATCCATCTACAGTCACACCGGGGATACCATATCCAATTGCACGGTCCGCGACAGTCGGATTGCCGGTTGCATCGTCATAATGCATGGCGATGGCCCACTGGTTATTTTCGCAAAGGAAGATGACTGGCAGTTTCCAGGCAGCGGCAAGATTAATGGATTCATGCCAGACTCCTTGATTTGTTCCGCCATCACCATGGAAACAGATGGTGACATAACCCTTTTTTTTCACGGAAGCAGTAAGCGCTGCGCCGACTGCGATTGGCATTCCACTGCCAACAATACCGGTGGCTCCCAGCATGCCATCATCAACTGAAGCGATATGCATGGACCCGCCCTTACCTTTGCAGTACCCATCCGCTTTTCCCATTAATTCAGACATCATTTTATTGACATCACCACCCATTGAAATAACATGTCCATGACCGCGATGCGTACTGGTGATGTAATCTCCTTTTCTTAGCGCCGCGCAGGCACCAACACCAACTGCTTCGGCGCCAAGATAGGCATGTGCTAATCCGTAAATATAATTCTGTTTCCATAGGGCTTTTACTCGGGAGTCAAATTCCCGAATGAGCGCCATTTTGCGAAATATCTCAAGCACTTGCTCTGTGGATAAATCCTTTGGTGCTTGATATTCTTGCATCACTTCTTTTTTAAATGTTTCAAGTTTGGCGAGTGATTCTTCCATGCTGATCACGCTGGTTTTCATACTTTTCTCTCCATTAATTTATATTTCCAGAATTTCACCTGGATCAAGGACACTAATTTTTGCATTTAGCTGCCCCGCATCCACGGCAGAGGTAGCCAATTCAACGAACTTTTTTACAGCCGGCGAATCTTTGGCGACATAGTGGCTGGCAACAATATGCTCTAAACCAAGCCATTGGCTGGCAAGGATTGCTTCTTCTTCCGTCAATTCACCGCATAAGTAGTTCTCCATATGCGGTAAAGAATTCTCTGGAAGGGCGACATGCATCAGTCCAACCGTCGGTTTATAAAGATCTCCCCACATCTTCATATCCATGGTCAAGGCTGTATCTCCGGGATGATATATACGCACATTGGGTTCCGTCTCAATGATAAAACCCATTGCAGGACCGGAAAGCATTTGGCCATTTTTAAGAAAACCAAAGGACCAATGATGGCTTTCCATCGGACGAACGGGGATACCATCTACATTCATGGCCATTCCCCAGATTGTTACACGAAATAGGTCGGGATCGACCTGAAAATCTGTTTTTAATCGATGCAGTACATCCAGTGCACAGATCACCTTACAGTTATAGCGTTGAATGATTTCTGGCGCATCACCAAAATGATCATATGCATTATGGCTGAGCAATAATAAATCCACCTGCTCAAGCTCAGCAGGTGTCAGCGGTGCAACCGGATTATCAGTTAAAAATGGATCTATAACAATATGTTTATTATCCGGCGTTATGATCTTATACCCTGCATATCCAAAAAACATTATTTTTGTGGCCATTATGCTCCTGCTCTTTTCTTTTGTTCTAATCCTTCAGAAGTAACGCGGTATGCTTGTTCGAGATGCTTTTTCATGATTTTGACTGCTTCCTTCGCATCCTTATTCTTGATGTGTGTCAGGATGCGCGCATGAAAATCACAGGCTTCCTTTGCGGCGCCCGGTGTTGAGCTGCCTGTCCAGATCAATTCAAACAGGGATTCCGTCAGCGGTTCAAGAATGATCCCGAAAAGGGGATTTCCACTGGCTTCGTATAATTGAAGATGAAATTCCAGGTCCCATTTAGAAAATTCTTTCGCGTCATCCGTTGTCCTGCACATCTTCTCAAGATTCTCTTCCAACCTGGCAATGTCCGCTGCACCTGCACGTTCAGCTGCCAGACGTACCATCTCTATCTCTAAGACCTCCCTGACTTCCATCAAAGCATCCAGGGAAAAAGGTTTATGTTGTGTATTGATATACATACCCAGTGAAGAAACGACATCTGATCCTTTCATCGCGCGGATATAAGTGCCGGACCCTGTTAGGGCTTTGACGAGTCCGCGCGCTTCTAGCGTGCGAATCGCTTCACGGATCACTGTCCGGCTGACTTCGAAGGTTTCCCCCATTTCACGTTCAGTAGGTAAACGGTCGCCGGGCTTTAGGTCACGGGAGAGGATCAGCTGCTGAATTTGGTCAGCAACCTGAGAGGAAAGTTTTGCCTGCCGTTTGATGGGCGTGTATCCGTTTTCCATAATTGGTATGACAATATGATAGCATACCAGTATTGGGATTACAAGAAAATTTAAGATTTAGCGGCAAAATTGGCGGTTTTACATAGGTTTTTCGGATTGATGGGTTATCAATCCAGGGGGGATGCGCAAAAAATATGGCTCATGAATAAATAGAAGGTGCGGTAAATTTCATTCATATTGGATAATTTAAGTTTACAAATTATTAAAAAGCGTGATTATCGGCATAAAGGTGAAAAGGTTCATTCGCCCTGTTGTCCTTTTTCTAATATCAGCTGATTCTCGTCGATTTTCGAAAAATTTAGTTATCTTGCTGTTCGCGATTAGCCGGGATTTGTGGATAAATAGCAGTTCCTATGCCGTTACCTACAATCCTGCATTGCCGCATCAATGCGGATCTAAATAAGATGTAGTCAGGGTTGAACTTGTTGGAATGATCTTTCTTCATGGGTTTCTCCGATGTTTAAATATCAAACGCTTGCTCGAATATTTTGTTCCTTCTGAATTCCTGTTATTCTTAACGAATTATCATGGTTCATAAAAAAGGAATATATGAAATATACGATTGTCTATTTTACGCGAACCAACACCAGTAAACGCGTCGCAGAAAAGCTTGCGAACAAACTCTCCTGTCCTCTCGTTCAGATCACAGACCAGAAAAATTGGTCCGGTTTGTTTGGGTATATTAAAGCCGGTTTTTACTCTACAGTAAATAAACATGTGGAAATTGAATTGCTGGGGGACCCGGGAGACCCAGATGAATATATCGTCATTACGCCGTTATGGGCTGGCGGCATTGCCCCAGCGGCAAGAACATTTCTTGAATCGGTTCCACGGAATAAAGTGCATTTGGTGGTTGTTTCACTCGGAAGCCAGGTGGAAGAAAGGCGGGGCTATCTTTCGGTCAATGATGTCATCGATCAGATTAAGAATGAAGATCAGGTCATTGAAAGACTTGGCAAAAGGCTCACATCAAAAGTTCATTAAAAAACCGATCGGCAATTTTGCCGGATGGTATTCACACTGGTATGATACCTGCAATGATATAGTTGGGTTGGTGTTGTTGGTCTGGTGTTGTAAGATTTATTATGTTTAAACGAGAGAAGGCGATCTCATGACGAAAATACTTGGCGTTGATTTCAGCCATTGGCAGTCAAAAGTGGATTTTGCGAAACTGGTCGCAAATGATATTCGCTTTGCGATCTTTAAAGCCGGGGAGGTACCAACAGGCTCAAAAAAGGAATTTACCGATGAGCTCTACAGACGCAATATGACACAGGCAGGTATCCATCAGATCATCTCCGGCGCGTATTATTACTTCCATCCCTCTATTGGTGCCAGCCGGCAGGCCCGGCATTTTGATGCTGTTATGCAGCGCGATGGAAAACCGGATTTTCCGCCAGTCATCGATGTCGAGGATACGGACCAGATGGAACCGGTTCATGTGGGGGATGTGCTCAAAGCGATGATTGACGCGCTTATGCAGCGCGGTTACCGCCGGCCGATCATCTACAGCCGCTGGGGTTTCCTTGTCAATCAAGTAGGCGAGCCGCCCTGGTTGAAAGAGCATTATTTATGGCTGGCGCAGTATAGTAACCAGCTGATTTATAAACCCGCCGATATGTCCAACGTCATCATGTGGCAATTCACAGATCGCTTGAAGATACCGGGGATTGGCTCAGCGCTGGATGGCAATTATTGGCTGAAGAGTGAAGAGGAGCTGCTCGCGCTGGGCAGAAAACCGGCTGTAAATGTAGACCAGCAACCCACGGTGCAGCCAGAACCACCTGTCGTCCTTAGTCCGCAACCAGATCCACAACCGGAACCGCAGCCGGAAGAAGAACTGGTGATTATCCCTGCGCAGACTGCAGTCGAACCACCACCGCAACAAGAGACACCCATCATTAAACCTGAACCGCTGACGCCGGACACGATGCGGGAACCGCTTTCTATTCCGCAGCGGGAGGAAGCAGTCACCGAGGAATTGGGTGAGGAGGAGCCTGTGCTTTCAGAAGCGATTCCGCCATATCAACCAGAGCGAAAAACAAGCAATTTTTGGGATATGCTCAGAAGGTTGATCCAAGTTATTATTAAATCCTTCAGAAATTGAATGGAGCCACATGATTGTTTTCTTGATTGAAAAAAGCATCGAAATCATCGCGTTTCTGCAAACCTATCTCATTTGGTTGACACCGGTTATGCGCTTGTTCACATTTCTGGGAAATGTGGAGTTTTATTTGCTTGTGATGCCTCTGCTGGTATGGTCGATTGATTATCACCTTGGCGTTCGGGTGGGTGTCATATTGATGCTAAGCGGTGCCCTGAATACTTTTCTGAAGATCGGACTGCGCCAACCACGCCCATATTGGATCTCTTCGAAAATACAGAATTTGAGCCAACCCATGGGAAGTTTTGGGCTTCCCTCCGGACACTCCCAAAATGCCGCTTCGGTGTTTGGCTTGCTGGCGTTATCCGCAAAGAAGAAATGGCTGCGTTATCTATTAGTTTTTATGATTGTGATGATTGCTTTTTCCCGCCTGTATCTGGGAGTGCACTCATTATTAGATGTATTAATAGGGCTCGCGGTGGGGGCACTCTTGCTGGTGATGTTTATTTTCCTGGAAGATAAAATAAACCAATTTTTTACGCGCGTCTCTGCGGGAACAAAAATTGGATTAGTTTTCCTGATCACGGTCGGACTTCTGGTTGTCGGCATATTGATTAAATCCGCCGGAAAGAATATGCAAATTCCCGCGTTATGGCTGGAGTTAACTGCGCTCGCGCATCCGGAAGAAATGATTGTGCCGTTTTCTATTGAAGGTGTGGTTACTGCTTCGGGGGCGTTAATGGGTCTGGTTGCTGGCAATCTCTTCCTTGGATTGCGTGGTGGCGGGTATGACGCTGCCCGAGGCCGGATCTGGCAGCATGTGCTTCGGTTTACGGTGGGGATTTTGGGTGTGCTTGTGATCTGGCGTGGACTGGGAGTTGTCTTCCCTGATGGGGAACATTTTCTTGGGATTGTTTTGCGGTATCTACGCTATACACTGATCGGCTCATGGATAACCGGTTTTGCTCCTATGATATTCATTAAGCTGAATATTGCTGAATGTTTGTAAGAGGTTTTATATTATTTAATACTTCCTGAGATAAAACGCTGTATCTCCGTGTGGAATACGTTGGATCAAACCATCAGCGATAAGTGATTCAATGGTGTTGATGGGAATCTTTCGGTTTTCTAAATATTGGTTGATATCGGCCTGGTTTAGAGGGTGCACAGCCAGTGTGGATAGCAGGATACCAATTGCGTCTTCACCAATCGCGAGCTGGCTCTCGGGGAGGTCCATCAACAATTCCACGTTGTCGAGATGGGATTGGAATATTTCGAAAATGCGCATCAGGGCTTTTTGATCCGGCGCCCGGACCCAATCTTCAGCAGGCGGTCGTAGGGGCAGCGCAAGGTAAGCGGTGTGGGGATGCAGGTCAGCTATGAACGTTGCAGCGGCTTCTGCTTCCTCTTCAGTGTCGTTCAAACTTCTTACTAGCATGGTCTCTGTGAACAGCTTGCCTTTGTAGATCTGTGCAAACCAGTGAATGCCGTTAAACACTTCATCCAGATCTAAGGTGCCATGCGGCCGGTCAATTTTATGCCAGGTTTTTTGCATTACACTATCAACTTTAATCGATACAATATCCGCTTCCATCAAATGTCTGCGGCATTCCGGATGCCATAACAGGGAAGCGTTGCTGATAACCGCTGTGCGAATGCCAAGTGGTTTGAGCTGCTGGATCATATCACCCAGGCTGCGGTCCAGGGTTGGCTCGCCGTTTGGAACGAAGGTGATCGTATCGGGCCGATTGCCATTGGTGGATAGTTCTTCAACGCGTTCCTGAATGCGATCTACAAGATGTGACGCGTCGCTAAAGCGCGAACGATTGGTGGTCATAAAGCTGGTGCGTCCCAGCTGGCAGTAAACGCAAGAGTAGGTGCAGGTTTTTGGGGGCAAATGATTAATGCCCAGACTCAATCCTAGTCGTCGTGATTGTATGGGTCCAAACAGATCCATATTGTTGCACCTCCTCAAGTTATATGAGTATTGACCGCCATCAGTATAACACCTGGATTTCCGGTACCTGTTCGGTCATTATTCCACTTTCCGCTGTAATTTAAAGGAGGCATTATCACATCCCAATGTGCAAACGGATCTGCTCCCACAGCTGCTGAAAAATAGGTTGGTACCGCGCGTGTAATGTCTGGGTGATAGGTTGATATAATGATTGGGCATGCACTATATGCTCATCATAGGGGATCACGCCAATGACCGGTATGTTTTTTTCCCCCGCATACTTCCGCATGGTATCTTCCATTTTGAGATTAAGATCATGTTTATTGATCACCAGCAATGTGGGGATATGGAAAAAATCTGCCGCTGCTTTCACACGCCGCATATCATGAAAACCGGTTGGGGTGGGTTCGCTGACAATGACGGCAATATCCACGCCATTCAACGCAGCGGTAACAGGGCATCCAATTCCCGGTGGTCCGTCAATCAGTAAAAAATCTTTACATGAATCTTCACCAAATGCCCGCGCGCTTTCTTTGATCACGGTAACTAATTTGCCGGAATTCTCCTCACCGGGATATAAATTCGCATGAAACAAGGGCCCGTAAGGCGACTTTGACCGATACCACTCGCCGGATTGGTGGTTATGGACTTTTATGGCATCAACCGGACATTGATGGACGCATGAAAGGCATCCTTCGCAATAGGCGGGGTCTATATAGTAAGGGGCATCGTCGGTTTCTCTAACGGCATCGAAATGGCACACCTGCGCGCAGCGCCCACAGAGCGTACAGCTGTCTTGATCGATTACCGCGATATTGCCTGCCATAAAGGCATATTCCTTCTCCACGGTTGGGTTGACTAAAATTTCCAGGTTGGCGGCATCGACATCTGCATCAGCCATAACCAATTGATATTTCTGTGCAGCCAAATCGGCCAGGGACGCAGTGACAGTTGTTTTTCCTGTTCCGCCTTTCCCGCTGATGATCAGGATTTCTTTCATGTTTTATCCTGTGATGCTGTTATCAGGTCGCCAATACGCTGGTAGGCGGCGAGAAAATCGGAACGCAGCTGCGGCTGAACATCGATGAATAACTTCCCTTCTGCATAGGCTTCTGCCAGCTGGCGGGCGAGCGGAATGCGCATCAAGATCGGCAGGTTTACCTGCGCCGCAAATTCCTCGATCAATCCATCCTGCGCCCCACTCTTATTGATGATAATACCTGCCGGGAGGTGAAATTCTTTCTGATTAAGTGCGACAACTACTTTCAGGTCATGCAGGCCAAAGGGAGTGGGTTCGGTCACAAATAACAGAAAATCGCTGTCCCGTATCGTTTCCACAACCGGGCAGGATGCGCCCGGTGAGGCATCAAGAATATATATTTCCTTTGATGGTTCAGTGATTGCCCATTTCTTCAAAGCGCGGATGACGGGTGTGGGTGAAGAAAAGCCGATCTCCAGCGTTCCCTGGGCGAATCGCAGCCTTTCTTTATGACCGCTTTCAAGCAACCCCACCTGTTCTGGTACCTCCCGAATGGCACCTTCCGGACACTGCAGCGCGCAGCTGCCGCAGGCGTGGCAAAGTTCTTTGAAAAACAGCACTTTTCCACCCGCCACCGCCAGCGCGTTGTACTGGCAAACTTGGGCGCAGGTCCCACAGGCTGTGCATTTTTCCGGATCAATCACAGGCAGCATTCGCTCAACGGACTTGTTTTCATCGATATCCGGATTAAGGAATAGGGCTGCGTTAGGCGCCTCTACGTCACAATCGATCAGATGTGTTTTCCGGACATTATTTTGTACGAGCGATTGCGCCAGGTTAACGGCAACGGTCGTCTTACCGGTGCCGCCCTTGCCGCTGGCAATAGTGATGACCATTGCTTATTTGCTGCCGCTGTGCGCGCTGACATTGGGCGCAATCAGGCTTTCCAATGCATCCTGCTGATAGGCTTTAAGCGCATCATTCGCGCTGCCGCCGTTATGCTTGAAAGCGGCGATCTTTCCGGTTGAAAGCACATCGAACGCTTTCGGTCCCAGGTTGCCGGTGATTACCGCTGTGACACCCCGGTCAATGATCCACTGCGCGGCCTGAATACCGGCACCACCGGACGCCTGGCGGGCAGTGTTGGCTTTAATTTCAAAAACTTCGCTTTCCGAGTCCACAATCATAAAAAAAGCGCAGCGTCCAAAAATGCTGCTTGCCTTGGCGTCCATTCCCCCATTATCTTCCAATGAAATCGCTATCTGCATATCTCTCCTTTTTTCTTTCCATGCAAACAGGCGGATAGACAATCCGCCTGTTTATGGTTTTATTTTTACTCTTCTTTCTTTATTCGGCTGCGGACAGCGTCAAGCTGTTCTTGCAGCCAGGATTCTTCCGTTTTCAGTGCTTCCTGCTCCTGTTCTTCAGTCATGGGAGCGGGCGCCGGAAAAGCGCCGGGGTAATAACCGCGGCCTCCCCAGCCCATGTGCATTGGATAACGGCGCCACCGTCTTATACGGCGACCGAAGCCCATGCGTCCGCCATAACCGCGCCCGTATGCGGAATGCATATATCCGGGGGCATCATAGCCCGCGCAATAACCTGCGCCGCGTCCTGTGCGGGGACCCATTCCCTCTGGTCCTGTTCGATCTCCTGCTGGCATATTTTTCATCTCCTTTCGTCTCTATATTCCTCTATTTGTGCTGATAACTGGCCTGTTGTCATTTCAGCCAGATTTGGACCTAACGTCCATTTCCTGAACCATTCCCGCAGTCTCCCTGGCCGCGCCCTGTACGCGGGCCTTCGCCGTTGGGTCCGGTTCCGTCTCCTGCTGGCATGTTATCCATCTCCTTTCTTATTGGATTGACTGCTGTCATCCGCAGAGGAGGCGCCAAAACTGCTCAGCAGCTGGTCGATCCGATCGCGGGTAGCGCGCAGTTCATCCATATAATATTGGAGGGCATCTTTCCCTTCAGCGGTAATGGTATACACACGCCGGGGTGGACCCTGGGTTTTTTCTTCATCCCAATCGGATGTCACTAACCTGCTTTCTTCCATGGTGCGCAATGCGCGGTAGATCAGGCTGGGATCAATATCGGCAATGCCGAATTTTCCCATCCGTTCGCTCAGCTCATATCCATGGGCGGGTCCCTGCAGCATCATCAAAAGCAGTGCGGGGCGCATCAAATTGCGTCCGTGCCGCCTGCCTCTTCTAAAATGATGCCGGTTATGTCCTCTCATATTGCCAGTATCTCATACTAAGTGCAATAAGTCAATAGACAATATGCAATTATATGAATAATTAATAGTTAGTGCTTTCCGATACAATAATGAAAATAATTACGGAGGTCCTATTGCCCCAGATTGACTGGCTGCCGCTGCTTACGTTTGTCTTCATCACCAATTTCACGCCCGGGCCGAACGTGATTCCGGCCATGTCCATCGGCATCATGGCGGGCTTCCGCAGGGCGATGCGCTTTTGCGCCGGGGTGTTGGCGGGTTACATCTTCCTGATGCTGGCCAGCGCTTTTGCCGCCACGGCATTATTGCGGGTCTTTCCCGGTTTTAAGTCGATCCTGCGGGTGGCAGGAGCGCTCTACATCGGTTGGTTAGCGGTTTCCACGTTTCGAAAAAGTCTTGCTGTTGATCTGCAGGACCAGGATTTGCATGGATTTTGGCATGGATTGTTCATGCAGTTTGTGAATGTGAAAGGTTTGTTGTTTGGCCTGACGCTTTTCTCTACATTTCTCGCGCCGCTGCGCAGCAGTATTTCATGGCAGCTCTGGGGAGTCGCAGGGATCTCACTGACAGCTTTCTCAGCGGCGGTGACCTACGCTGCCTTTGGCTCAGTTATCCGGCGTACTCTCTCAAACGCGCGCATCCGCCGTATCATCAGTATCTCCCTCTCAGCGCTGTTGTTCATCACCGCGCTGCGTATTCTGGGTATGTTTGATTGGATAAAAACTATCACAACCGGCTGAAAGTACTTTGTGGTCGCTGTTTGGGGTGTCGAGGCGGCGCATGCCTGATAAATCGGCGGTGGGGCGGGCTTTCAACATGGTCATCGCGCTGATGCTGGTGCAAAATGCCGCGAATCTGCCTGACATTCCATATCTGATTCGATCCAGGCTTTATTAGACTTCTTTCGGTTTCTGTTTGGCGGCGTCCGGCTTGCGGACATGGATCATCAGGGGCAGGAAATGCACCGCGCGGTCATTGATGAAAATCTCGACGTGGTGTTCGCCTTCCTCCTTGAATTGCACATTGTAGAATCCCAGTGGCAGCACGCCTTTCTGGATGCGCCCTTTTTTCGAGCCGCGTGGTTTTTTCTTCAGTTGGACTTTGGCGACCTGTGTTCCAGAGGGGGCGGTGATGCTGGCGCCGATCGTGAATGCTTCACTGCGATCTGCCATATATTCCAGCGCCAGGAACATCTGCGGATAGCGGAAGGGCAGGCGCGGCCCGCGAATGAAAGTAAAGGTACGGATGATCGATGCACGTCCACTGCGGTCCACGTAAGCATAATCGCATAAAAAAGTCCAATTGATCGCTGGCATAATGTCTCCTCCCTTTCAGTATATATGAAAAAACCTGACGAAATACAGTCAGGTTTTATTCTCAGAAAGAATCAGTTATTCAATACATTCACAATGATCGCCAATAACCCAACAACCAGGAGGGCATTGTAATGGGGGTGGTGGTTCATCTGGAGGTGGTGGTTCATCTTTAGGCTCCGGCGGCTGGGTGGGCTGGATCTGCACACATCCGCCCAGTTCGGTGCCGGTTGGCTCCAGGTTGTAGGCGATCCAGCAGGTGCTGTCCATCATATGAAGTGCGGCGATTGGGTAAAAACCGCTGTTCTTGTTGGGAGAACCAGCCTGCGATTCTGAAAAGCTGTCATTGTAATCGAATTTCGCAGCATCCATCACGCCTGCGTCTGTCCACGCTTTCCAGTACCAGCGGCCTTTATCGATATAGGATGTCTTGACAGCCAGCTGCAGGTTGCTGCTATTGCCGGGATCGGTGCGCACCCAGGCCGCATCCGGGTCGTCCAGCGCGCCTGGACCGAACAACATACGTTCGTACCCATCACCGTCATTGGTGTCGGGTACCACCGCGCTTGAGCCGCCCACATTGCCGTTCACATCTTCGTAAAGGGCCACATCGTCAATTGTCCATTCGGTGCTGGTGGTGCCTTTGGCCCACAACAGATAATCACCGCGGCCGTCATAATCGGTGTCAAATTCAACCCCGTAATATCCGCTGCCAAATCCCTCCTGGCCCGGGCTGCTCATCAGGAAAGTGAAGTAATAGAATGTGTCACCCGCGGATAATTCCAGTTTTACGATATCCAGCTCGGGGTGATAGACCATGTCTTCTTCGGTGAAGGGGCGCTCAAAGTTACCCAGACGGAAGGAATCGCCCAGCGCGGTGCGCGTGTCGGCGGTGTTCTCGGTATCGATCTCGTTTTTCTCAACATCCGGTGAGCCTGGGTTGCCAGGTGTGGTCTCATGCGTGATCTGCATGGGCGCTTCCTCCGGCTCCTCCGCGTCCAAATCAGTATCCTGCAGCGCCTGCGCGGTCTGCTCCAGATAGAGTGCCTCCAGCGTCATCTCCGGTTCGGATATCGCTTCCTCACCGCCCCAGTCGAATGACACAGCGCAGGCCATGATTATCAGCATCATTATCATAACAGCAGCAGTGCGTAATAATTTCTCTCTTCTCAACATATTCCTCTCCTTTGGGTAAAACTTATATTTTGATTATAACTATAAAAAAAATATAAACATGGCCATCAACTTTCTCTTTTCAGGCCCATGCGATAGATCAGGATGATGATGGTCAACAGCGCAATAACAAGCGCGCCGCCCAGCAAATAAATCAGGGTGTAATCCTGCTGGATGGCGTCTGCCGGGCAGGGTGTTCCCTCCATTTTTGGCGTGCCGGCTGATGCAACAGCCGCATCGGTTGGCAGCGCGGTTTTCTCGGGCGGTGTATATGCATAGGATGTCTCTAACTGGTTGAGCACATCCAGCGCGGTGGCGTTGAATGCATCCAGTTCCCGGGCGTACGTTGCGTAAAAATAGGCATCATCCAGTGCGCCTTCATATTGATCGCTCCCTCGGCCATGCCCGTACAGGAACAGCAGAAAATTGGCATACCGCGCGCTCACATCCGCATCCCAGGGGTTATCCAGCAGCGCCTGCTGGTAGGCCGCCAGGTTGAGGTCGACCAGTCCCTTTGCACCGGTGCGGATACCGCGGTCGATGATCAGGGCATCATACCAGGTGGTTAATTTCGCCGCCGCACCGGGAACGTCATTCTCCATCTCTTCGCGCAGCGCAATCACTTCTTTCCAAATATGCGGCGCCCAGATGGTGACTGCCCAGTTATCCTCGGCGCTGGGCTCCAGGTCTTTCCAATTCCAGGTGACCTGGTTGCCATGCCATTCAGGCTGTGGATTGCTTCCGCCGCCCATATAGGCAACCATATCTTTACCGACCAGCACGTTTTCCGCGGTTGCTTCATAAGGCATGATCAGAGTCAGATAAGCGTCCCCGATTGGTCCGTCCCATCCGGCGCCCGTTTCCAGGACATAGGAGAAAACCGCCTGCGGGAAATATCCGGTAGACTGCACATCGTAAGCAATATCAATAAAGACTTCTTTATCGGCCGGAAAATCAACTGCGAACTGAGCCCATCGCAGCGGTGGATCATCCGCGTTATACGGATTGGGCGTTTCGGCTGTTTCCCAGGGTGTGACAGCACCGTCCACGCGCACGCGGAAATCCTGGATCTCGGGAAAGTTGAAGCGCCCGTCGCCGATCCCGCGCAGGTGCATCAGCGGGAAAACCACTTCTAATGTCTCTGTCTCTTCGCTGTTATTGGATAGGATAAAGGAGGCAGACACGGCCGCGTTGACGGTGGGAAAAGTGTCGGATGCGTAGTACAGTGAGCCGGCATCACCAACCCGAAAAGTAACGCTTTCCCAGTCCATGGAGACGCTGGTCTCGGCGTATTCGGGTGGGCCGGGTAGCGCGCCGGGCGGCTGCAGCGGCGGGGCCACATCCGCAGCCGCGCTGCCGGATATCACCAGGAAAATTTGGATAACAGAGAAAAAAGCGAAGATCCATTTCTTATGCATGACCGTTCCTTATTTTCAGGCGTTGTAATATTGATGATACAGTTATTTTTCTGGGATTGCAATCAGGTAGACGAAAGGAAGTCGGATAATGCGATACCGAATTAATATTCACTATCTCGACAGAATTTTGTTGATTGGCTGGTATTCGTGTGATTTGAATATTTACAACCGCGCGTCATACCCAGTTCTACTCGTGATCGATTAGAAAAAGACTGAGGGTTTGGATCGGTAAATGGGGTAAGCCATTCATCTAATCATCGATGATGTGAAAGCAGCTTATTAAAAATCATTCAGTCTCTCTCCGCGCGATGATGCGGACCGACTGGGGGATGGGTGTGTCGGAAGCCACCACTCCATTGTGTGGTTTGCGTTCCAGGATGATGTATTCGATATCGAGTTCTTCGCACAGGGCTTCTTTCTCCGGGATGCTGCCGTCGGAATTTACTACAAAATAGTCTGGACGCATCTGGCGCAGTTCGGTTTCGAAATCAAGGATGCCGGAACCCTGTGAGATGAAGGCGTCTCGTACATAGGAGACGGCCTGGACCATGAACAGGCGTTCCTGCTCGCTGTTGACGGGTTTGCGTCCTTTCAATCCAAACACAGTGTGGTCGGAACCGAGGGCGACGTACACATCGCCATATTGGGATGCTTCTCGGAAGAACTCAATATGCCCGCTGTGCAGCAGGTCATAACAGCCGGTGACAAAGACTTTTTTTGCCAAGATTGTCTCTCCTGTAAATGGTCATTGATAATGATTATGTCTCATATTTTACAGGAAAAAATTATAGCGTTCGTTGTGTATCAAGAAATAAGGATAGCCATCTCACGGATTATTGGCGCTGCAAGCAATGCGTGAACAAAATTAGCAGTGGGTTGGCGCCTAATGGACGAAAACGATCAGGATTGTCTCGCTTATAATTTGCATGAGTGACGATAAAAGAAGAGATGCGTTATGACGAACGATAAAACGGGATCAGTATTGGATTATATGCGCTGGCGCGGGGATCTGCGTTTTTCCCGGGATCCCTTTAATGCGGTTGATGCGCTGGTGCTGGCCATGCTCAGTTACCTGCCATTAAAAGGCATTGCTCCGGGGGGTGATTCCAGGAAAAAGATCTCCCTGGAGGAAACCGCGCAGCGCTATTTTTCAGAACACCCCTCCCATGCCGAGCATCCCGAGGATATCGGTCTGACGGTCAGCCCTTCCATGGATGCCGGCTTGATGCAGTTAATGCAGTTGGCATCAAAATCAGCGCGCTTTTCCCGGGTGAAAGTATCCCGCTTCACGGAAAAAACGGATCTTGATGCCGAGGAGCAGTTTTCGGCCGTCACCTTCTCGTTGCCAGACGGAAAAAGGGAGAAGGTGATTGCTTTTCGCGGCACCGGCAACACCCTCATCGGATGGAAAGAGGATTTTGCGATGGCATACCGCGAAGAGATACCCGCCCAGGAATCTGCCTGCGAATACCTGAATCACAGCGTCGGCATGTTTTCCGGCAAGGCAACCGTATGCGGCCATTCGAAAGGCGGCAATCTGGCGGTGTACGCGGCTGCGTGCCTGAACCGCATGAAGCTCTCAAAACTCTCACGGGTGATCAATTTTGACGGACCGGGTTTTAATTTCTCGCTCCAACCGCGCTCGAATTTTTCTGAATGCGAATCCAAAGTAGTCAATTATGTCCCGGAAGAATCTGTTGTGGGAATGCTGCTGGATGCGGTCGGCGAACGGTCTGTGATATCCAGCACCGCCCGCTATCTTTACCAGCACAATCCATTAACCTGGGCGATCATGCGCGCCGGCTTTGTGGACGGCAGCTTATCGCAAACAACACAATTACTGGAAGAAAACCTTGAATCGTGGCTGGAAGCGATATCGCTGGAAAAGAGGGAGGCCTTTATCGACGCGCTGTTTGATATCCTTGGCGCATCAGAAGGCAAGACGATCAGCCCGAAGGAAAGCTTAAAAAATATCAACGGCGTGATAAAAAACATAAAGGATTTGGATGCGGATACAAAGCAAATACTGGCTGAGGTATTTTCATCAATGACTGAAAAAGCAAAGGAAGCCCTTTCGGAAACGCTCAAGGAAAAATTATCCATCGATGCGTGAGGCCGCTCATTTCTTGAACGAAAATCATCGAAGTTGAGCGGCAATCACGCCCATCAACCTGTATACTTTCCATTGATATTTACGGCTTCTATCTTTTCATCCATGCAAATCACCCGAATGTCCTCACAACCCTTTAGGAATCCGGAAAACTTCTGAGAATAAGCAAGTACATTTTCCCTGATTGAAATTGTGTTCTCAAAGTTCAAACACCGGTGTTTTTCTGTATTATTGCGGCGGAAAGGGTAATGCCAGTGATGGTACGATGGCACGCAACATTGAAAACTGACACCTTCTGAAAATTGGTGTCAGTTTTTTTGAACATCATTGAGGGCCTTAATTTATTTGACCAGTTTATTGGGCACATTCCATTACAGGCCTCTTTCATCCATGCAAGTTTGTTATCCCTCTGCGGTTTCTTCGGGGATTTCTGGTGTATATGGTTGAGTGAGCTCACAGATGACCATATTATCCAGCGAGACAGCGCCCTGTTGAGGAGAAAAGTGCATCATCAGGTTTCCAGTCGGAAAGGGGTCTGAATCATCAAAAGCCGTATATAGCTCATCATTTACCCAAACCTCAAGCGCATTTTCATAGAAAACAATCGCAACATTGACCCATTCGAAATCATTAAAACCGCGATAAGCACTTCCTACATGGTCAGGCCCGACCTGTTTGATAATTTGGAAGCCTTCACCCCCTGGCTGGAAGCGGATTAAATACTTTTTTCCTTCTTTCTCGTGAATATGGATGAAAAGGTCATTTTCATTCAATGTGTCAAATTTCCAGATAAAGTTGCCAACTTCCTTTCCATTCATGATAGGTGTACCTGCCGGATCCGGGTTGTCCGCTGCATAGGTGAGCGCTTGCGACCCTGATTCCAGTACATCAAATGAGAATGCCGGACGGGATACTCCATCCCATCCCTGCGCAAATCCATCTTCAAAATCCTCGATATACAGGACCTTTGCACCTTCCGGGCAGGCAGCAGTAGGATTTATCTGCATCGGATCAGTCTTCATTGTCAAAGTAACGGAGTTTTTTCCGCGTTCTAAGGTCACTTTCTCGGTGAGTGGTTCAAATCCCTGTGCAGAAACAGAGACCTCCACATCCGGACCCGGCAAGTTGAGCATTTCCACCATACCAGATTCATCCATCATCATTTCTTCAAACTCTGTTGCCTGCACATATACACCGTATGTGATGCGTTCCCCGGTTTCATCTTCCAATGACAATTCAACATCATAAGGAACCGGTGTGGGAGTAAGTGTGGGTTCCGGCGTGGGTGTCCAGGCAGAGGCGGTCATAGTCGCGATGGCTTCCTCTGATGGTCCGCAGGCCGTCAGCAGCGCGAGAATTAATAACAACAAAAATATCGGCCAATAATACTTTTTCATCTTTCCTCCAATCAGATAGATTTATTTTTATACGTTGTTTTCATATTTTTATGAGTGTATTGCGATAAATGACCTCCTTTAACAAAAGAAACCGCCAATGCCAATTAGCGGTTATTTATGCTGCTCAATTCTGTCAGGGTTGTTGAGACCGGTTTTCTATATGAATTGAGTATAGTGTTATGTTCATAATAACAAATCTGAAGATTTTTTCAAGTATTCTGAATTTCTATATGCGTATCAAAAATGAAATGACGTTTCTCACAATATATACAAAAAATCGCAAAATGCGTACGCAATGAGCGAATTGTTTATCCTAATTGCAATGTAAGATCCTGGCAAAAAAGTATAGTACCAGGATGTATCTCAATCACTATTAATCGGGCATTTGTTAAAAGTTGCGCACTGCCTGTTTACATATGCATTGGAGGATTTATTGACCTGGTTACTTACGGCATTTGATATCAGGTCCGCCCAATATTCTTATGACGATGATGACTGATATCGAAGCACCCCGCGCACAAACACCGCTTCAACCTCCAGATTCTGATTGACTAATGTAATATCAGCGTAATGCCCTGGCGCCAGGCTCCCGATGCGGTCTTCCATCCCGATCACCGCAGCCGGATTGGTTGACGCCATATGGCAGGCTTGCAAAGGGGTCACCCCTGCTTGCTTGGCCATGTTTCGGACACACCTGTCCATCGTGGCGGCGCTCCCGGCGAGTGTCCCGTCTGGCAGAAATGCGCTTCCGTTCTCAACCACTACTGTCTGCCCGATCAGGTCATACGCGCCGTCTCCCAATCCCGCGCCGGGCATCGCATCGGTGATCAGCACGATCCGTTCGGGTCCCAGACAGCGGACCAGCACCTGCATCGCAGCGGGATGGACATGCACGCTGTCCGCGATCAGTTCGGCCGTGGCATCTTTAGAAGTCAGAATAGCGCCGACGACACCTGGTTTGCGGTGATGAAATGCAGATTGGGCGTTGAATGTGTGGGTCACATGCGAGAAATCGCCAGCCAGCGCTTTCGCGGCTGTTTCATAATCCGCGGAGGAGTGCGCCAGCGCGACGCGGATCCCCTGCTGCCTGAGGAATTTGGCCACTTCGAAGACATGCTCCAGTTCGGGGGCCAGCGATACCTGCCGCAGCCAGCCCTGCGCGGCGTCCACATAGTCCCGCATTTTGGAGAGCGCGGGTTTTTGCAGCCAGTCCGGGTTAAATGCCCCATGGCGTTCGGGATTGAGGAACGGCCCTTCGAGATGCAAACCCAGCGGCAGCGCGCCGGAGTATACATCCGCCAGCAGGGGGACATACGATTCAATCATCGTGATGATGGCATCATGGCTGGGGCCGGCTATGGTCACCAAAAATCCGCTCACGCCCGCGCGGAGCGCGAACTCGCTATATTTATGCAATTCCTCCTTGCGATTTCCGGTGCCGAACTGTACCCCCCATCCGCCGTGCACGTGGATATCAATCCAGCCCGGTACAGCGGTCAGACGTTCGTATGCGATCAGCGTCCCATCCAGCTTCGGGGCATCTTTCCCTGGTCCGCTGTAAACGATCACACCTTTTTCATCCCAGGCAAGCAGTGCGTCCGGGATTTCCGCGAAAGGGGCATACAAATGGGCGGTTTTTAGAATGTGATATGCCATTATTTTGCGTCTGTCATTGGCAGCAAATCGATATGACCGACCGGTTGCAAACACGTTGGTCTGGGCTGCTTCATGATGAGGATGATTATACTTGAATGAGGTTGATCCACAGCACTTGAGTATGTATACTGAAATGAGCATATTCTCTTATGTCAAGTGATAGAATATTGCTTGGTTACCCAAATATTAGGATTAGATCAGCAGGATCTTTTTTTCCTGCCAATTCCCGTAAAAACAAATGGGTAAAACGTAATGATTGATTAATGCATGAGAAGGGCGCCGCAAAGATCCGATGATATTCACACTCACACCCAACCCAGCCATTGACCGCGAGTATGTGGTCCCAAAACTGATCCCCAATACCGTCCTGCGCGCCGTAGATATGCACATTGATTACGGTGGGAAAGGTTTCAACGTCTCGCGCATGCTCAACGCAATGGACGTGGGCAGTACCGCATTAGGCTTCATCGGCGGGCATGTCGGCCGATTTCTCGAAAAAGGGATGGAATCGCTGGGGATCGATACCGATTTCGTACATATCGAACAGGATACGCGCACGACCACGACCATCGTTGAGACAAAAGGACACGACCACTATAAGGTGAATGAATCCGGTCCACCAATTTTAGAAAGCGAACTGGATGCGCTGATCCACAAAGTGAAACTCCTTGTAAGACCGGGCGACTGGTGGGTGCTGGCAGGCAGTCTTCCCCCGCGTGTTCCCGTGAATTTTTACCAGACACTAATCGGCATCATCCAATCCGCCGGCGCGAAGGCAATCCTGGATGCAAGCGGAAAAGCGTTATTATCCGGTGTCAAAGCCAGGCCGTATTTGATCAAGCCGAATGTCTTTGAAGCCGGGACGCTGACAGGTCTCTCCGGAAAATCAATGCAGGATAGGCTCAACATGCTGACATCTATCCATACCAGCGGGATAGCGTTGATCCTGATCTCAGCCGGGAAAGAGGCATCTATCTTCAGTGACGGAGCGAATACCTGGGTGGCACATCCGCCGGTGATCGAAGAAGCCAACCCGACCGGGGCAGGGGATGCCATGCTGGCTGGTCTTCTTTATGGACTGGTTAATGGGCTGCCCCGTTCAGATAGTTTTGCATGGGGTCTTGCCGCGGGTTCGGCCGCAGCCAGCAAAACCGGCACACGGATGCCGTCCATGGAAGCAGTTACTTCATTAAAGGAAACAATTACCGTGCAGGAGATATCACACGCATCATAAAACAATCACGCGGGATTTTCAGGGAAAAAGGTCACAAATGGTGCGGAACCAAACATCAGTAATTCCGGCTGGATGATCAACTCCCAAAAATCCTGTTGGTTGACCGGAAAATGTGTGGTGATGGTTGCTATTTTTTTTAACCAAAACTCGAAAAAAGGAGCTTTCACGAAATAACGTTTACGTGGAAACATTTGTTTGGTTTTGCCAAACTTACACCGTGTTATCTTTCACCGCGATCCCATTGGATCTTATTGCGCGTCAGCAGATCGATCAGGCGTGTACGCCGCAGGTCTGAGATCGGGCGCTTACCGCCGGGTCCCTGCAGGGCGGCCTGCCAGATCAATGCAGCGGCTTCCATGGCGGCTTGCGGGCGTCCGATCCGGTGCGCGTTTTCCGCCGCTTTTTGCAGGCCCTGCCCACCATCACGCATCCAATCGGAGAGTGCTTCCAGCACCTGCAGCGGTTTATTAACCATCACTCCTGCCCCGTTCTGCACCACAAAGTCGCGGTTGCCTTCTTCCTGCCCGGGGATCACATCGATCAACATGATTGGCAGCCCGCACGCCAGCGCTTCCGTCACCACCAGCCCGCCCGCTTTGCTGATGATCGCATCAGCGGCCTTCATCATATCCGGCATATTATCGACATATCCATAGATATGTGCGGGAATATGCCAGTCGGCGGCCTGCAGTGTCTCCAATAATTGCTTATCCTTGCCGGCGGTCACTGCGATCTGCAGGGGCAGCCCGAAATGATTGACCACATTTAGCGTCTCCACCAGCCGGTCCACGTTGCGGCTGCCAACGGCCAGGAATGTGGGCAGATCAGCCTCCCAACCCAGTTTCTGCCGCAGAGCCGTTTTATCCGCTGGCTTGTTCGCCAGATGCGGTGACACTGGGATGCCGGTGATGCGTACTTTCTCTTCCTTCAGCCCGTTCTTGAGTGCCAGCTTTTTCACGATATCAGTCGGCACCAGGCACAGGTCCACCCCGGGTTCAAACCAGATGCGGTGCACACTGATCAGGTCGGTTACCACCACGACCAGCGGGACGCACACCGCGTTCAGGTCAAAATACGCGCGCAAAGCGCCCTGATACATCGGGTAAGTGGATACGATCACATCCGGCAGATACGTGCGCACCATCTCTCCCATCACCGCATACAGCGCCAGGATCAGCAGGTTTTCGATGATTGTGCTGGGGATCTCCGCGTCGCTGGCTCTGTAGCCCAGGCGGTATATCTCCGGCGCGTTTTGGACCAGGCGCACATAATCTTCTTCGGATTCTCGCAGAAAAGCGGGCGTGCGCGGGTCATCCAGCGGGTTGAGGATCGTGACCGTACACTGCGCACCGTATTGTTCCAGCAGGGCCGTTTTCAGGGCATTGGATGCGCTGCGGTGCCCAAAGCCCGCGTCGGAGGTCAGGATCAGGATCTTCTTTTTCTCATCAGTCATATTAAATTAAGTATATTGCAAGTTTGTTGGATGCGGATCGGAAAAAATCTAGCCGGGCTGTGTGGATTTCAGTCAGGGCGGTCGGATTTGCAAACCCGCGGGCGAATGCCTTCTGGGAAAACCGCCGGCCTCACGGATGTGCCCTGTGTTCTCTTATCTCCTGTCTTACGCGCCGATATCGAATGAAACTAAACAGCCAGGGAAAGTCCCAAATAACACGCGATTTGTTGTCGTGATAAACTGCTGTTCGAATTGGAATATTTTTTAAGTGATCGCGATGCTTATAATTCCTGACCACACCAGGAACACTTCTTTGCTGTTTTTGGGATCTTCGCGTCGCACTTCGGATTTGGGCACTTAATCGTGTCTTCAGGTGCTGGTGCAACCCCAAATATTTTCACCGTTTGCTTGGTGTCTAATAGCGGATAATCATCGTGAGGTTCATGGTCATCATCAAAGAGATTTTCAAAGAATCCCGGCGTTCGTTGTTCTGTTCTGATGAATAACGTTTTTTCTGATTGGCTGTCCTGGCCGTATGATAGATCAAAATCCTTACCCTTGAGTGCTTCCAGTACCTCTGGCGTCAGGGCGCCATGATCAAATGACAACCGCACCCCATGAAACTTGAGGATGCGCAATGTTTGTTTGTCGATTGCTTCTGCACCCTTTTCCTTTATCTGTTGCATTATTTCCTGGATCTCAGGTGGAAACGCTTTTCTTTCGTCAGCATCCCTACTTTGGTCGCTACGCGTTTCGATGAGTGTATCTTCAACACTGCGCAACCCATGAAAATTCCACGCAGTAGATTTTTTCTTCTTAACCCGCTGATACGCGTCGGGGATGTCAATATCCGTGCCGCAATGACGGCACAAAGCCCGTTTGTCTTTCATCTCGCCCACGAATTGCACCGCTAATTCACCGCCGCATTGCGGGCATCGGAGGATTTCTTCACCGGTCATTCTTGGTTTTTTAGCCATTCTCATTCCTTTATTGAAATGGTGTACATCCTCCTCTCAACAGAAAGGAAGCAAGAAACTTATTTAAGTATAATTGCTGCGTCAAAAAAATGTCACAAAAAGTATGTTTTTTGATGGTGAAGTGTCGGGGCGGGCGGATTTGCGACGCCGCAGGCTAGTGCCCCCGGGTAAACCGCCGACCTTCGCGCAGCATCCCCTCGGGGGACATGGGACTCGAATCGGAGACGTGAATAAAAAAAACCACGATTCCAGTGGATTTTCCAGTCGGGGCGGGCGGATTTGCGACGCCGCAGGCTAGTGCCCCCGGGTAAACCGCCGACCTTCGCGCAGCATCCCCTCGGGGGACACGGGACTCGAATCGGAGACGTGTATAAAAAACCACGATTCCAGTGGATTTTCCAGTCGGGGCGGGCGGATTTGCGACGCCGCAGGCTAGTGCCCCCGGGTAAACCGCCGACCT
>Ga0180434_10002063_pt1 | contig 27570 bp, 43 predicted proteins | sample SS_ome_7_FD_132453 | JGI IMG/M metagenome (GOLD analysis project Ga0180434, IMG submission 132453) | Hypersaline lake sediment archaeal communities from the Salton Sea, California, USA - SS_1_D_2 metaG | ecosystem: Environmental > Aquatic > Non-marine Saline and Alkaline > Hypersaline >... | reverse complement strand
GGAACCCAGGGTTTCGGCGGCGAGGATAAGCTCCAGCGCTTTTCCTTTGCCGACGACACGGGGCAATCTCTGTGTTCCGCCGCCGGTCGGGATCAGGCCGTGCCGCACCTGGGGAAGACCAAACACGGCGTCGCGGGAAGCCAGCCGGATGTCACAGCTCAAGGCAAGCTCCAGTCCTGCTCCCAGGGCCTTCCCGTTGACGGCGGCGATTACTGGCTGCTCCAGAGCCGCCACCAGCTGGGCGACGCCGTACCCGCCGGCATCCTCGGGCTCGCTGCCGGAGCAGAACGCCTCCTGCCCGGCACCGGTGATGACAATCACGTATGTATCATCATCCGCGCCCGCTTGACGACACGCCTCCGCCATTGACCTGGCGAGGTATTCGTCAATGGCGTTACCCGCCTCGGGACGGTTGAGGGTTATCCGGACAACGTGCTGCTGCTTGCTCCAGACCAGAGGTGAATCGGCCACACTACCTCTCTCACAGGGACCAGCACAAAGGTCCCAGGGTCAAGTCAACGCCTATCTTAGCCAACATCAGCCCCTCCGTCAAGGAGAGCCTGCTTCGCTTAAAACCGGAGAGTGCGAGACCGGGTGCGAGCCGGGCTGGAGGGCGTATCAGCGGACCACCCGCACGGCGGGCTCTTGCGGACCTCGCCGCGGAGTGGGCTACTCCAGCTGTATGAGGCGCGCCTCCGCCTCGCCGTGCTTCACCGTAAGCAGCCCCACTGTCCCCAGCTTGGGAATGTAGGAAGGCATGGTGGGGCTGCCGGGGTTGACCAGGAGTACACCTTTGTAGTGCTCGATCTCAGCGAAGTGGCTGTGCCCGAAGGTGACCACGTCGGGTGGGTCTTCCGGCTCTTCGGACACGTACGGGCTTTTGCGAAACAGCCCGGCGTAGGAGTTCGTCTGGCCGTCGGGGGCAATCAGGCCGTAGCGCGGCTTGATGTGCGTCGCCCACAGGGTGATGCCGTCGAAGTGAAGGACCTGCCTCTTCTCCATGCGGCTGTCGGGGCCAAAGTCCTCGTCCATGTCATCATCGCCTCTGGCAGCGAGCACCGGCGCGATAGTCTCCAGCTCGTCAAGAACTTCGGGGATCCAGACATCTCCCATGTGCAGAATCAGATCCACGCCCTTGAAGACGCTCTCTATCTGCCTGGGAATAGGCTGACTCCGAAAGGCGATGTGTGTGTCCGAGAGCAGGCCGATGAGCATCTTGCCTCCTAGCTGTTTTGTCCGAAGCTGCACACGCCCGGAAGAAGGCAGCATCTCAAGCACTGGGGCTGTCTGCGGCAGGCATCCTTGCCCAGGCGGACCAGCAGCGCATGGTACTCGTTGAAGAGCTGCACGTCCCGGGGCAGGTTGTCCATGAAAAGCAGCTGGTACTCGCGGTACTTCTCCACCCTGGGGGCCAGCCCGATACGATGAAGTATGCGCCGTGTATAGGCGTCAATGACGAATACCGGCCGGTTGGCGGCGTACAGGACTATGGAATCGGCGGTTTCTTCGCCGATCCCATGCACCCCGAGTAGCTCATGACGCAACCTGTCGGTCTCGATGGCGAGCAGACGCTCGAGGTCATCATGAAAGGAATCCCCCAGCCAGCAGGCCAGCGCCTTCACTTTGGCGGCCTTGGCGTTATAGTATCCGCACGGATAGACCAGTGCGGCAATCTCTGCCTGGGGAAGCTGTCGGAGCCTCTGGGGAGAAAGCGCCCCGGCACCTTTCAGGTTGGCGATTGCCTTCTCCACGTTTCCCCAGGCGGCTGACTGGGTGAGAATGGCTCCTACCATCACCTCAAAGGGCCCGTTGGCAGGCCACCAGTGCTGGGGCCCGTAGCGGTCCATGAGCCTGCGGTAGATGCCCATCAGCGTCTCAGGCATCAGCTCGCTACCCATGGGGGTACAGTGGCGTCCGGCGCCCCGTCGTAGCCGGGCATGTAGGGCTTGATGTCCACAACCGGCGAGCCGTCAAGAGCATCGAGCCCCTCCACCCGCAGCACGTTGCCCCGGCGCTCCAGGAGACGCACAGTCATCTTCCCAATGGGATTCGGCCGGTTCGGCGTACGCAGCGCGAACAGACCCCTCAGGGGGCGGTCCAACCGGCCCATGGGGCGTTGTTTGAGGGGAGTACCGCCCTCGCGCAGGCGGTGCATCCAGTAGAGCACAATCAGGTGAGAGTAGTCCTCCAGCCCGTCAAGAGCTTCGGCTAGACTCTCATCAATGATGATCTCCGAGACCGTCTTCCCCCATTCGCTACGGGGGGTGGGTGGTTCCCTGCGCGCGTTGCGTACCACCCCGATCGGCTTGAGCACCATTTCGGGCATTCCGCCGGTCAATCCTGCCCCCTGGCCACGATATCTCGCTGCCGCGTCTTACCGCTTGGTGTATTGCGGTGCCTTCCGGGCCCGCTTGAGACCGGGCTTCTTCCTCTCCTTGACCCGGGAGTCCCGGGTGAGCAGCCCGTACTGACGCAGGACTGGTCTGAGACTCTCGTCCACCTCCAGGAGCGCGCGCGCAATCCCGTGGCCGATGGCACCGCTCTGCGCATTGATGCCGCCACCAGTCACCTTGACCACGGCGTTGAACTTACCCAGGTTGTTGGTTACCACCAGGGGCCGGGCTACTGTCTGCCGTTGCTCCAGGCGCGGGAAGAGCTCGTCGTAGGCAACGCCATTGACAATAATAGCACCACCGCCGCCCGGCATCAGCCTCACCTGGGCCACTGCTGTCTTGCGCCGACCGGTACCGTGGTAATAAGCCTGCTCCGTCAAGGATACCTCCTGCTACTGGCTCGGAATCCACCGCTGGTGGTAGTCACTCCTGCCTCTTCTCCACCGCCGATGCTTCTGCCGCCATTTGCGTCTGGCCATGATGGGGATGTCCGTCACCCGCGTATACCCTGAGGCGTTTCATCATGCGGGCCTGCAGGCGGTTCTTGGGCAACATCCCCTTGACGGCATGCTCGATCACCCTCGTGGGGCTGTCCTGCATCATCTTCTCCAGGCTCGTACTCCTCAGCCCGCCGGGATAGCCGGTATGCCGGTGGTAGAGCTTCTTTCTTTCCTTACCACCGGTAACCCGGACCTTGTCCGCATTGACGACGACGACGAAGTCGCCCACGTCCATATTCCGGGCGAAGAGCGGCTTGTGCTTCCCCATCAGGAGTGACGCCACGTGCGTGCACAGTCTGCCCAGAACCTGGTCAGAAGCGTCCACCACATGCCAGTGCCGCTTTATGTCCGAAGCCTTGATACTGTAGGTCTTGTTCATCACGTTTCTTCCCCAGGAGTGACCGCATTGATGAAGGGGGTCAGTTCGCTATGGTAGAAGGGGTAGCGCACCCCCATGAGACACAGTCCCCGCGCGGGCAGGGTTGGGCCGGCCGTCCCCGGTCTTCTGGCCGCAATCACCGCGCGGAACTCCTCCTGTCCCATCTTTCCCAGGCCTATCCGGGCAAGGCATCCCGCGGCACTGCGAACCTGGTGTCGCAGAAAACCGTTGGCGGTGATATGGAAGTGGACCCGGTCTCCATCCCTGCTTACCTCGGCACGATACACCGTACGCACCGTGCTCTTGGTCTCGCCGCTGATGCCGCTGGCAAAGGAGGCGAAATCATGCTCTCCCCGCAGTGCCTCGCAGGCCCGGTTCATCTCTTCTACGTCCAGGTCAGCAAGAACCCGGCAGGTGAAGCCTTCATTGAGGGGTGACCGTGTCCGGCTGCACAGAAAGGAATAGCGGTACTGCCGACTCACGGCGTCACGGCGCGGGTCAAAGGAGTGACTCACCGTATCAGCCGCCCTGACAGCGACATCCGCGGGCAGGTAGTGGTTCAGACCACCCATGAATGCCTCCCGTGAAAGCGACGAAGCGGTCAGGAAGCTGACCACCTGGCCACGGGCATGTACCCCGGCATCGGTCCGGCCGGCAGCGGCTACCCTCACCCGTTCCCCGGTAAGCCGCCGCAGGGCCTGCTCAAGCTCACCCTGGATGGTGGGGCCGCCAGTCTGCAACTGGAAACCGAGATAGCGTGTGCCGTCATACTCGACCACCAGGGCCATACGCGTGGTATCCTGCACATGCCCGCAGTTCTCTGATTGTCCCTGGACCGCCGTGCGTAGCATCACTTCACCAGCTCCAATCGCACCATGGCAGCACCGTCACCCAGTCTGGGTGACAGCCTGGTGATTCGCGTGTAGCCACCATTCCGGTCGGCGTAACGCCCGGCAAGCTCGTCGAAGACCTTGTCCGTGACCTTCTTGCTGTACACGAACGCCAGCACCTGGCGGCGGGAGTGTAGCCCGCCCTTCTTCCCGAGCGAGATCATGTTCTCGGCCAGGCCGCGCACCTGCTTTGCCTTGGCCTCGGTGGTGGCGATCTTCTCGTAGTTCAGCAGGTCAGTCACCAGGTTACGGTACAGCGCCCGCCGGTAACCCGAGTTCCTGGCAAGCTTCCTACCGGATATCTTAATCCCCACGATTCCCACCTGTTACGGTCATTGTTCCTCTTCCGGTGCCTCGTTGCTCTCGGATGGCACCTCGCCGCCGGAGAACACGCCTGCCTCAGTGGCAGACTGGCTCTCCCCCTCTTCGGTACCCTCAGCTTCCTCGGCCTCCTCAGCAGGCGGTTTCAGGGAGAGACCCAGCTCGTTCAGGCGTTCCTCGATCTCTTCCTTGGACTTCTGCCCGAAGTTACGCAGCCCCATCAGGCCCTTCTCACCACGGCTGATGAGCTCGCCCACGGTGGAAATATTGCCGCGCCGCAGGCAGTTCATGGTCCGCACGGAAAGCGCCAGCTGCTCCACCGGCATATTATACTGCTCCTCGGACATCGCCAGTTGGGAGAGCTCCTTCTCCATCTCCATCTGCTCGGGCGTGCCGAAAGCGATGAATGCGTTCAGCATCCTCACCAGTATCTGGGCGCTCTCGCTCACTGCCTCCTGCGGCTCGATGGTACCGTCCGTCCACACGTCAAGGTAAAGCCGCTCCACGCTTGTCTCTCTGCCCACGTGAATCGGCTCCGTGGTGTAGTTTACCCGCCGCGTGGGGGTGAAGACAGCGTCCACCGGGATCACCCCGAGGGGCAGGTTGTCGCCAGATTCGGCCTCGGCATAGCCGGTACCCAGCCCGATGTCAAGCTCCACGTAGAGCCGGGCATCCGGCGAGTCCAGCATAGCCAGGTACTGCTCGGGGTTGGATATCTCGAAGTCAGAAGAAGGGTTGATGTCGGCAGCACACACCCGTCCTTCGCCGGCAACATCCAGCTTCAGCTGGCCCTCGCGGTCACTGAGTGGCTTCACCCGTATCCCCTTCACGTTGAGCAGGAAGTCGATTACGTCTTCCCTCACGTTGGGGATGGGGCTGAACTCGTGCTGGATACCCTCTATCTTCACCCTGGTCACGGCTGCCCCCGGAAGGTGACCGAGCAACACCCGACGCAGAGCGTTACCCAGGGTAACGCCGAACCCCTTCTCCAGAGGCTCAGCCTTGAACCTTCCGTAGTTGTCTCTGGTCTCCACACATTCAATCTTAGGTATCACCATTTGAGACAAGGTGCTACCTCCTACTATCGTGAGTAGTACTCAACGATACTCTGTCCATCAAACTTGGCGCCCGCATCCTCCGGTGTGGGCATGGACAGAACCTGCCCAACCATGTTCTGTCTGTCCAGTGACAGCCAGCCCGGTACCGTCCTTCCTTTTATCTCTTCGGCCATCTGCTTGAAGTACTCGCTCCGGGTGCTCGCCTCTCTCCAGCTTATCCTGTCTCCCTCCTTCACCACGGCCGAGGGGATGTTGGTGCGCCGGCCGTTGAGGAGAATATGACCGTGCAGCACCACCTGCCGGGCCTGGTTACGGGACTCGGCGAAACCCAGCCGGTAGACCACGTTGTCCAGCCGCCTTTCCAGGAGAGAGATGAGGTTATCGCCGGTAACGCCCGGCTGCCGCTCGGCGGCAGCAAAGAACCGGCGGAACTGCCTCTCCAGCATTCCGTAGGTGTAGCGTGCCTTCTGTTTCTCTATCAGCTGTAGCCCGCGGTCAGAGATACGCCGCCGGCGAAAGCGCCGGCCAGTCGGCCTCCGCCGCCGTTCCATGGCGCACTTAGGCGTAAAGCACCGGGCTCCCTTGAGCATGAGCTTCTCCTCGCCGCGCCGACACAGATGACATACTGATCCCGTATATCTTGCCATTTCCTGTCCTGTCTTAGTCTCCTCCGGGCGGGTCTCCGCCAGCCGAACCGGCAGGGGAGGCCTGTCCCTGCTATTCCCTATTCCGGTACCTAGACGCGCCGTCTCTTGGGCGGCCGGCATCCGTTATGCGGTATCGGGGTAACGTCCCGTATACTGGTGATGAATAGCCCCGCACCCTGAAGGGCACGGATTGCCGCCTCACGGCCACTGCCTGGCCCCTTCACGTAGACATCCACCTGGCGCAGGCCCTGCGCCATACCCTTTCGGGCTGCATCCTGGGCGGCGAGCTGGGCGGCGTAAGGGGTACCCTTGCGCGATCCCTTGAATCCAGCCGTACCCGAGCTCCCCCAGGCGATTACGTTCCCCTGGGGATCGGTGAGCGTCACCTGAGTGTTGTTGAAAGTGGACTGGACGTAGGCCCTCCCCGTCGGGACAGCCCTCCGTTCCCTTCGTCTTCCTCCTGCCCGCTTCTTTGCTGGCATCCTTTCCTCCTGTCACGTAGCCGTGACTACTTCTTGGTGGCTCCGCGCTTCTTACCCCGCCCGGCGACGGTCTTGCGGGAGCCGCGATGGGTGCGCGCATTGGTGCGCGTCCGCTGTCCGCGACAGGGCAGACTGTAGCGGTGCCGGCTGCCCCGGTAGCTCCCGATCTCCATCAGACGCTTAATGTTGAAGGTATACTCCTTGCGAAGCTCCCCCTCAACCATGAACTGCCGGTCAATGACCTCTCTGATGCTGTTGATCTCGTCCTCGGTGAGCGCATCCGCCTTGGTCTCTGCGGGCACCCCGGTCTGCTCCAGTACCTTCCGGCTTGCGCTCGGGCCGATACCATGGATGTACTGCAGTGACACCCAGATCTGCTTGTCCCGGGGTATGTCCACTCCTGCTATACGTGGCATTTCAGCACCTCCTCACCCGGCAGGGTACTAGCCCTGCCTCTGCTTGTGACTTGGCCTACTGCATATGATCCTCACCACCCCCCGGCGGCGTATGATCTTGCACCTGTCACACCGTTTCTTGACTGAGGCTCTCACTTTCATAGCATTTCCTTCTGCGTTACGCTTTCCCCAGCTGCCGCCCGGGACTACTTCAGCCGGTAGGTAATCCGGCCCCGGCTCAGGTCATAAGGGGAGAGCTCTATCAACACCCTGTCACCGGGCAGCACTCTGATGTAGTGCACCCTGAGTTTGCCTGAGATGTGCGCCAGCACCTTGTGTCCGTTGCCCAACTCGACTCTGAACATCGCGTTGGGCAGCGCTTCGGTTACAACCCCCTCAACCTCAATGCTTTCCTTCTTCGGCATGTATTCCTTGCCTATTGACTGGTGAGGACCTCGGCCTCGCCGTCGGTGATGGCGATGGTGTTTTCGTAGTGCGCCGAGAGGCTCCCGTCCCTGGTACGCACCGTCCAGCCATCGGCATCCCGCTTGGTAGCCCAGTTGCCGATGTTCACCATCGGCTCAAGTGCCAGTGTCATTCCCCGGACAAGCTCCGGTCCTGTACCCGGCTGCAGCCCTAATCCCGGCATGGTGGTATTGGGTACCTGCGGGTCTTCGTGCATATCCCGTCCTATGCCGTGGCCGGTATACTCACGCACCACCGAATATCCCCGTGATTCCGCGTATTCCTCTATCGCCGCCGAGATGTCTCCCAGCCTGGCTCCCAAACGAGCGGCGGCAATACCCGCCCGCAGTGCTCCCTCGGTGGTCTCGATGAGCCTCTCCGCCTCTGGAGTTATTCTGCCCACCCCCACGGTAATGGCGGCGTCACCCTGGTAACTCTGGTAGATCACCCCGAAGTCCAGGGACACGATGTCACCCTCCTGCAGGGCCCTCCTTCCGGGTATGCCGTGTACTATCTCGTCATTTACCGACACGCACAGGTTGGCCGGGTATCCCCGGTACCCTTTGAAGGACGGCCGGCCGCCCATCCTCCGCGCTTCTTCGGCGGCGATGCCGTCCAGCTCCTCGGTACGTATTCCCGGTCTCACTCTAGACTTCAGTATCTCCAGCACCCTGGCCACAATTCTGCCGGCTTCTCGCATGACTGCGATCTCCCGGTCAGACTTGATTATTATGCTCATCCTCTTCCCCGCCCGCCGGCGAGGCGCCGGTCAAGCGCTGACAGTATCCTCTCTCTGACCTGGTCCACCCCGCCTTCGCCGTCCACCTCGATCAGCTTGCCCGCCTGCTGGTAGTAATCAACCAGGGGCGCCGTCTCGGAGAAGTAGACCTTCAGCCGCTCCTTCACCGTCTCCACCTTATCGTCGGGCCGCTGGTAGAGCTCACCTCCGCACCGGTCACACCTCCCGGGCACCCTGGGGGGCGAGTTCACCATGTGGTACGGCGTCTGGCACCGGCGGCATATCCAGCGTCCGCTGAGCCGATCCAGCAGCTCCTTCTCGGAGACCTTGATGTACACCGCCGCGTCCAGCGCCTTGCCCTCAGCGGCGAGCGCCCTGTCCAGCGCTTCGGCCTGCTCACGGTTTCGGGGGAAGCCGTCAAAGATTACCCCCCGGGCGCAGTCCGGGGCGGTCATCCTCTCCATGACTATCTCTATCGTGACCTCGTCCGGTACCAGCTGTCCTTTCTCCATGTAGGACCGGGCCTGCCGGGCCAGCTCCGTGTCCTGCCTCTGTATCTCGCGGAACATGTCACCGGTGGCAACGTGTGCCAGTCCGAGGTGCTCGGCGACCACCCCTGCCTGGGTTCCCTTGCCCGCTCCGGGCGCTCCCAGCATGACGATATACAATCTCTGCTCCTACCTTATGAAACCTTCGTAGCGCCGCATGGTGAGCTGCGCTTCTACCTGCTTCATCGTATCCAGCACCACGCCGACCACGATCAGCAGTCCCATGCTGGATAGCTGGATGACCTGCACGTCTGAGACCTCCCGCGCAAGGAAGGGTATGATGGCCACGAAGGCCAGGAAGAAGGCCCCCACCGCGGTTATCCGCGTTATCACGTGGTTCAGATACGTGGACGTATTCTTGCCCGGCCGTATCCCAGGGATGAATCCCCCCTGGCGCTGCAGGGTACCGGGGAGGTCCTGCTGCTGAAAGATTACCATCGTGTAGAAGAACGCGAAGAAGATGACCAGTCCGAAGTACAGCATCCAGTAGAAGAGGCCCAGCGGCAGGGGCGCCGTGGGACTGAAGATGTTCATGATGTGATTGGCCAGGTTCGGGTCTGCACCGGTGGGATTGGCGAAGTAGCTGGCGATCATACCCGGGAATAGCACCATGGACATCGCGAATATGAGCGGTATCATCCCCGCCGAGTTCACCCGCAGGGGAATGTGCGTACCGCCGGACTGGCGGTACATCCGGCCACCCCGAAAGGTGGTGCGGGCATACTGTACCGGAATACGCCGGTGCGCCTCCGTAAAGAGTACTATCAGCACCACTGTGACCAGGGCAATCAGAACGTAGACCACTATGCCCATCACCTGCCCTTGCTGTCCTGCCAGCAGACCTTCTCCTACCATTTGCCAGTAGCCCGCCACGATGCCGCCAAAGATTATGATGGATATCCCGTTACCGATGCCGTACTCCGTAATGAGTTCACCCAGCCACACCAGGAACATGGTACCGGCAATCATGGAGAACACCATTGCCGCCGTGGCAAGTCCGTCTGCACTGGCAACCACCCCCTGGCGCTGGAGCAGCGCCAGCTGTCCGTAGCCGGCGATGCCCGCCAGGGGAATCACCAGCCAGTGGGTGATGCGGTTAATCTTATTCCGGCCCGCCTCCCCCTCCTGGGCGAGCATCTGCAGGCGTGGGATGACCGGCTGCATTAGCTGCATGATGATAGTGGCGGTTATGTAGGGATAGACCCCCATTGCGGCCACACTGAAATTCCTCATCGCGCCGCCGCTGAACATGTCCAGCATGCCCAGCAGGGCGTTCTGCTGAAATATCTGCCCCAGCTTCTCTGCATCCACTCCCGGCAAGGGAACGTGAGCTATCACCCGGAACACCACCAGCATGGCGCCGGTGAAGAGGAGGCGTCGCCTCAGGTCCGGCAGGCGGAAGGCGTCAAGCATCGCCTGGAGCAGCCGCGGCCTAGTTTGCCTGGGACGCATCCGCAACCTCCTCAGCTTTTCCTCCCGCCGCTTCGATCTTGGCCCGGGCGGCGGCGGAGAACCTGTGTGCTTTCACCGAAAGGGGCCGGTCTATCTCCCCGTCTGCCAGCACCTTGACCGGCCGCCGCAGCGACCTAATGATCCCGGCGGCCACCATTCTTGCCGGGTCCACCTCGGTTCCGGGCTCGAATACGTTCAGGCTGGCGATCTTCACCACCGAGTACTCCGTCCGGAAGATGTTGGTGAAACCCCGCTTGCTGGGCAACCGCTTTATCAAGGGCAGCTGTCCGCCTTCAAAGCCGGGCTTCACCCGGTAGCCGGAGCGCGACTTCTGCCCCTTGCAACCGCGCCCGGAATAGGTGCCATGCCCGCTGCCGTCTCCACGTCCGACCCTTTTGGGGGCCTTCCGCGAACCGTGCGCTGGCCTGAGAGTCTCCAACCTCACTTTGCTTCCTCCACCCTGACCAGGTGCCTGACCTTGACAATCATGCCACGCAATGAGCTTGAGTCCTCGTGGACCACGCTCTGGTTCATGCGCCGCAGTCCCAGGGCCCTGAGCGTTTGCCTCTGGTCCTGCCGGTGACCGATGCCACTCCTGGTCCAGGTAATGCGCAGTCTAGCCACTCGCAACCGCCTCCTGTGGCTCCGGCAGGCCTTTCCTGCGGGCAATCTCCTTCTCCGGGTCCCTGAGCATACTGAGAGCGAGTACGGTTGCCCGGGCAACGTTGGTCTTGTTGGCCGTGCCCAGTGACTTGGTCAATACGTCTTTCACCCCGGCAACCTCCAGCACCGCGCGGACGCTGCCCCCGGCGATTATGCCCGTCCCCGGTGACGCTGGCTTCAGCATGACGCGGGCTGCTCCCAGCTTCACGGTTATCTCGTGGGGGATGGTGGTCCCCTTCAGAGGTACCTCTATCAGGTTCTTCTTCGCGGTCGCGCTCGCCTTGTTTATCGCCAGGGGTACCTCGTTCGCCTTTCCCAGTCCCAGGCCCACATGTCCCATGCCGTCACCGCTGGCCACCAGTGCGTTGAAACTGAGGCGTTTGCCTCCGCTTACCACCTTGGCCACGCGATTTATGTTGATGAGCTTGTCATTCAACACCAGTTGGGTTGGGTCTATCCTGCTTGCCGTACTCATACTCACTCCGGAGCCGTCTTTCTCAGAACTTCAATCCACCTTCGCGGGCTGCCTCCGCCAGTGCCTTGACCCTGCCGTGAAAGTCGTGGCCGCCCCGGTCGAATGCTACCTCGCTGACTCCCTTCGCCAGCGCCCTTCTGGCAATCAAGGCACCGACGAGGGCTGACCGCGCCGTCTTGGTCTTACCGTCCAGTTCGCTCTTCAGCTCGGGATCGAGGGTTGAAGCCGCCGCCAGGGTCTGCCCGACGGTATCGTCAATTACCTGGGCGTAGACGTGATTCAGGCTGCGGAAGACGCTCAGACGCGGCCTTGCCCCGGTGCCCTTCACTCTCTTGCGGACCCGGGCGTGCCGCCTCATGCGCGCTGCCCGGCGGTTTTCCCTTGCCATTAGCTATCTCCCGATGGCCTTCCCGGCTTTGCCCGGCTTGAGTCGTACCTGTTCCCCGCTGTACCTTATTCCCTTACCCTTGTACGAGTCGGGGGGGCGTATCGCCCTGATGCGAGCAGCCATCTCACCCACTACTTCCCGGTCAATGCCGCTAACCTTCACGCGGTTGTTGCCCTCGACCGAGAGGGTCGTGCCCGGCAGCGGGGTTACCACCACGGGATGAGAGTACCCCACGTTGATCACCACGTTGTCCCCGTCCTTGCGGGCACGGTAGCCCACCCCGACAATCTCCAGGGTCTTTTCGAAGCCGCCGGTGACACCCTGGACCATGTTGGCCAGCAGCGTCCGGGTCAGACCGTGCAGGGAACGGTGTATCCGGTCATCGCTGGGTCGCGATACTGTAAGGGTGTCACCGCTGAGCGTCACCTGCATGTCCGGGCTGAACCGGCGCTGGAGCTCTCCGCGCGGACCGCTGACGGTAACCCGGTCTTCCTCAATTCTCACCGATACGCCCGAAGGGACCGCTATCGGCATCCTTCCTATCCTGGACACTTGACTTTCCTGGACACTTGACTTCCCCCTGGATGTTCCTACCACACGTAACAGAGAAGCTCACCACCCATACCCTGGCGCCAGGCCTGCTGGCCGGTCATCACCCCTTTCGGGGTGGACAGGATGGCGATCCCCAGTCCACCGTAGACACGCGGGATCTCCTTCTTCTCCACGTATACTCTCAGGCCGGGCTTGCTCACCCGCTCCAGGCCGGTGACCACCGGCTCACGCCTGTCCCGGTACTTGAGATGAATCCTTATCACCCTTTGCGGTCTACCGCGCACCACCTCATAGTCGGTGATGAACCCTTCATCCTTGAGTATCCTGGCGATCGCCAGCTTCATCTTGGAAGAAGGGACCAGCACCGAATCATGCCTCACCATGACGGCATTGCGTATCCGCGTCAGCATGTCCGCAATCGGGTCAGTTACGGTCACCCTTACTTCCTCCCTTGGTGTTCTCGCTACCAGCTCGACTTCCTGACCCCGGGTATTTTACCCGCCAGGGCCAGCTCCCGAAAGCATATCCGGCACAGGCCGAACTTGCGCATGTAGGCCCGCGGCCGACCACATAGATTACACCGGTTGTGGAACTGCACCTTGAACTTCGGAGGACGCTTCCACTTGGCGATTTCGGACTTCTTTGCCATCTGACTCCGTTCAGTCCCTGCTAAAGGGCATACCCAGATGCTCGAGGAGCTGTCTGCCCTCTTCATCGGTCCCAGCAGTAGTCACAATCGTTACTTCCAGTCCCCGTACCCGGTCAATGCTGTCATAGTCGATCTCCGGGAACACAGTCTGCTCTCTGAATCCAAGCGTATAGTTGCCCCGCCCGTCAAACGAGTCCCGCGGCACTCCCCGGAACTCACGGATGCGCGGCAGCACGATACTCACCAGCTTATCCATGAAGTCATACATGCGGTCCCGGCGCAGGGTAACCTTCATCCCGATAGCCATGCCCGTCCTCAGTCTGAAGGCGGCAATGGACTTCCGGGCGCGGGTTATGATCGGCTTCTGACCGGTGATGGCGGGCAGGTCCCGCTCGGCCCCTTCCAGGGCACGAGCGTTCTGTATGGCCTCCCCCAGGCCGATGCTCACCACCACCTTCTCCAGGCGTGGAACCTGCATGACATTCCTGTACCCGCCAAGCTCCATGAGCCGCGGTACTATCTCCTCCCGGTACCTCTGCTTGAGCCCTGCCATCTAGTCAATCACCTCGCCACACACGCGGCAGGTGCGGGCCTTACGGCCGTCACCCAGCACCCGGAAGCCGATCCGGGTGGGGTGGTTGCACTTGCTGCAAAGAAACATGACGTTGGAGACATGGATGGGCGCTTCACGCTCAATGATTCCCGCCTGTCTGGCCTGCCTGCGTGCCCGGCTATGCATCTTGATGAAGTTCACGCCTTCAACCAGCAGCCGGTCCTTCTTAGGGTATGCGAACCGCACCCGTCCTCTCTTGCCCCTGTCCTTGCCGGTGATAACCAGCACGTTGTCGTTCTTGCGTATCTTCATCGCTGCGTCTTCCTCACAGGACCTCCGGAGCGAGCGATATTATCTTGGTATAGTTCCGGTCCCTCAGCTCCCTGGCCACGGGACCGAAGATCCGTGTCCCCCGCGGGTTGTTCCTGTCGGTGAGGATCACCGCTGCGTTCTCGTCAAACCTGATGTAGGAGCCATCCGGACGCCGGTAGGGTTTGGCGGTGCGGATGACCACCGCCCGGACCACCTCCCCGCTCTTCACCGCTCCCCCAGGAATGGCCCGCTTGACCGATGCCACAATGACATCCCCGATACTGGCGTACTTTTTCCTGGTGCCACCGATTACGCCGATGCACATAATCTGCCTTGCACCGGTGTTGTCCGCCACCTTGAGTCTGGAATTGGACTGAATCACGTCAGGTCATCCCGGGGCTCCTCTGCCCCCGTTTCTTCGGTCTCATTCACGTCTGGGCCGGTCTCTTCGCGTGCCGCTTCCGGCTCCCGGGACTCGGCCTCCATATCCTCCATCTCAGTCTCAAGCTCTCTGGGCTTCACCTCTACCACCTCAGCCTTGGTTACGATCTCCGCCACCCGCCAGCGCTTCTCGCGAGAGAGGGGACGAGTCTCTTCCAGGCGGACGGTATCACCCAGCCCGCACTCATTCTTCTCATCGTGGGCCTTGTAGCGGGCCACCCGCCTGACCGGCTTCTTGTATATCGGGTGGTGCCGGAATGTTTCCACGGCCACTACCGCAGTCTTGTTCATCCGGGTGCTTATCACCCGTCCGAGTTTGGTCTTGCGCCTTCCCTGCATGCTCAAAGCCCTTCTCCAGCTCCCGCGCCGGCGGAAGATGTCACTCCTCAGCCAGCTCCCGCTCCCGCAGCACGGTCGCCATCCTGGCAATCTCCTTCTTTACCCTTGGTATGTCGCGGTGATTCACCAGCTGTTTGGTGCTGGCTCGCAAGCGGAGGTCAAACAGCTCCCGGCGTGCCGTCTCCAGCTGACGTATGATTTCATCCGAACCCAGGGCACGATACTCTTCAGCCTTCAACTGCTGCTAGCTCCCTTGTATGGACGTAAGCCTGGGCACCATGGGTCTGCCGGGTGACGAACCTGACGCCCATCGGCAGCTTGTGAGATGCCAGGCGCATCGCTTCCTTGGCCACGTCTTCGCCCACGCCGGACATCTCGAACATCACTTTCCCCGGCTTTACAACTGCCACCCAGTGGTCGGGGGCACCCTTACCCGACCCCATGCGAGTCTCGGCCGCCTTCTTGGTAACCGGCTTGTCCGGGAAGACACGTATCCATATCTTACCGCCACGACGCACGTGGTGAGTCATGGCACGTCTGGCCGCCTCTATCTGGCGCGCAGTGACCCAGGCGGCCTGTTCCGCCACCAGGCCGAAGTCTCCGAAGATCATCGTATTCCCGGCGTTGGCATTGCCGCGACGCCGGCCCTTGTGAGACTTGCGGAACTTCACGCGCTTAGGCTGTAGCATCGCTCTCTTCCTCTTCCACGGAAGCCTCCGGGGCTGCTACGGGCTCACCCGCTATATCCTCGCCCTCTGTGGTGGCCGAGGTCTCACCAGGCTCCGTGACCACCCCCTGATCGCCGGTGCTTTCCTCGCCAGCTGTGTCCTCAGGCATCTCTGCGGCGGGTTGAGTCTCGCCGGCGGCTTCTGACACCGGCTCTGCAGGTGTCTCTGCGGCTGCCTCTGTGCCCGTTTGCGGGGAAGCGGGCTCGTTCTCCGCTTCCGCCACCGGTGTTCCTTCCGCTTTGCCGGTGGCCTCCGGCACCGCGGCTTCCGGCTCGGGTGCGGCCCACGGCTCGGGCAGCGCCTCTTCTTCCACCGCCTTGGGCTCGGGCAGAATGTCTCCGCGGTATATCCAGACCTTCACCCCGATGCGTCCCATATTGGTATGGGCCTCGGTCTGACCGTAGTCTATGTCGGCTCTCAGGGTATGCAGCGGTACCTGGCCTTCGTGCATGGTCACCCGCCGGGCTATCTCGGCACCTCCCAGTCTTCCGGCAATGCTTATACGCATCCCGTGGGCGCCCGCCTGCATGGAGCGCTGTAGCGCCTGCTGCAGCGCACGCCGATAGGCGACCCGCCGCGCAATCTGCTCGGCAACGTTCCTGGCCACCAGCTGGGCATCGAGCTCGGGCTGGGGTACCTCGCGGATGTTCAGCTGTACCCGCTTGCCGACCATGTTCTCCAGGCGCGCCCGCAGCTCGTCCACCCGCTGACCACCCCGCCCGATGAGTATTCCCGGCCGGGCGGTGTGGATAGTCATGGACACGTTGTTCGCCTGCCGGTCAATCTCCACCAGGGAGACCCCGGCCTCGGGGTACATGGAGCCCACCACGTCCCGGAGCTCCAGGTCCTCCTGGAGGAACTCGCGGTAGTGTCGGTCAGCGTACCACTTCGCCTGCCAGTCCCTGATGACGCCGAGCCGGAACCCGGTGGGGTGAACCTTGTGTCCCATTAGTCCTCCTGGTCAGCAACAACCACGGTTACGTGGCTGGAACGCCTCAGAATCGGCTTGACTCTTCTGCGTGCACCAGCACGGAACTTCTTGAGCGTCGGTGCATCGTCGGCGAAGATGGCCATCACACGCAGGTCAGCCGACGGTATCTGGTAGACGCTCTCGGCGTCCGCGGCGGCGGTCTTCACCGCCTTGGCCACGATCCGCGCATGCGGTGTGGGCACGAACTTGAGTATCGTCAGCGCTTCGTCCACCGGCTTGCCGCGTACCAGGTCCACCACCCGGCGTATCTTGCGGGCCGAAACTCCTGTGTTCTTGGCTACAGTCTTTACCTGCACCTTGTCGCCTGCCTGGCCTATCTTCGCCTTCTCTGCAAGGTGGTCTCCGCCCTGGCGGAATGGCCCCGGAAGGTGCGCGTGGGGGCAAACTCGCCCAGCTTATGTCCCACCATGTTTTCGGTTATGAATATCGGCACGTGTCTGCGGCCGTCATGCACCCCGATGGTAAGCCCCACCATCTCCGGCAAGACGGTACACCAGCGTGACCATGTCCGGATCACCGTCTTCTCCGGCGAGCGGCTGACGGCCTCCACCTTCTTGAGCAACTTGGGATCGACTGCCGGTCCCTTCTTGGTAGATCGTGACACCTTACTTCGTCCTCCGGCGCCTCACTATCAGCTTGTCAGAGCCCTTCTTCTTCCGGGTCTTGTATCCCAGGGCGGGTTTGCCCCACGGGGTCTTGGGCCCCGGAAGACCCACCGGGCTCCTGCCTTCTCCCCCGCCGTGGGGATGATCACGCGGGGTCATTGCCGAACCCCTAACCGTCGGCCGCCAGCCCAGCCAGCGCTTTCGCCCTGCCTTGCCCAGACTGACACCCTGGTGCTCGGCGTTACCCACCTGTCCCACGGTAGCCATGCACTCGCTGCGGACAAGCCTTACTTCGCCGGAGGGCAGGCGGATGTGCGCGTAATCGCCTTCCTTGGCGAGCAGTTGTGCGCCACCAGCAGCGCTACGAACCATCTGGGCGCCCTTGCCGGCACGCAACTCGATGTTGTGCACAATCGTACCCGTGGGTAACGCCCACAGCGGCAATGCATTGCCGGGCTTTATCTCGGCCTTGTCTCCGGCCTGCACGGTATCGCCCACCTTGAGACCCTGCGGCGCCAGGATGTAGCGCTTGTCGCCGTCCGCGTAGTAGATGAGTGCTATCCGGGCGGACCGGTTAGGGTCATACTCAATGGCCGTGATCCTGCCGGGAACGCCGGTCTTGTCCCGCTTGAAGTCGATAATGCGCAGGCGCCGCTTGGCTCCGCCACCGCGGTGGCGGACGGCTATCCTACCCTGGTTGTTTCTTCCCGCCTTCTTCTTCAGCGGCGCCAGCAGCGATTTCTCCGGCCTAGACTTGGTTATCTCCTCAAAGCTGGAGCCGGACATCGCCCGTCTGCCCGGTGAAGTTGGGCGGTATAGCTTCAGTGGCATGGCCTGGTATTCCCCTTGCTCCCTCTCCCTCTCAGGAGAGGGGACTGCTTTCCTAGAAGGGACGAATCCCCTCCCGGCTGCTATTTCTCCTGCTAGACGTTCTCAAACAGCTCTATCTTGTCCCCCGACTGGAGGGTTACGATAGCTTTCTTCCAGGGCGCGGTCTGCACCCGGCGTCTTCCTATCCTTCGCTCCTTGCCGGGTACCGTCATCACGTTGACCGCGGTGACCGAGACCTTGAAGGCCGTCTCCACGGCCTGCTTGACCTGCGGCTTGGTGGCCCGGCTGTCTACCTCGAAGGCATACTTGCCTGCCGCCTGGAGCATGGCATTCTTCTCGGTAACCAGGGGACGCCGGAGCACTTCGTAGAGGTGCACTAGCCTTCCTCCCCGGCAGCCTGCTTGCCCCACAGCTGCTCCGCCTTGCGCACCGCCGCCAATTCCATCACCAGCGCCTTGCTGGACAGGACGTCAAGGACGTTGAGGAGGTTGGCCGGGCGCGTCTGTACGCCGGGGAGGTTGCGGGCTGACTTGACCACGCCCTCCCTGACATCGGAAGTCACCACCAGTGCGGTGGAGTCCACCTTCAGCGCTTCCAGTATGCCCGCCATCTCCCTGGTCCGGGGCTCTTCGAGGGGGAGCGCCTCCACTATGGTCAGCTCCCCATCCCTGGCCTTGGCGGAGAGCGCACAGCGCAGGGCCAGACGGCGCATCTTCCTGGGCATTGCCTGGCGGTAGTCCCGCGGACTGGGCCCGAAGGCGATGCCACCCCCTCGCCGCAGCGGTGACCTTATGCTGCCCGCGCGGGCGTACCCCGTGCCCTTCTGGCGGAATAGCTTGCGGGAACTGCCGGCAACCTCGCTGCGCGTCCTGGTGCTGGCGGTTCCCTGGCGGGCATTGGCCCGCTGGCGGACTAACGCCTGGTGGACGACGCTCTCGTTAAACGGCACCCCGAAGACATCGTCACTGATCTCTATCCTGTCCACTACCTCACCGGTAAGCCCGTACACCGGTGCCTCCATTTCCCTATTCACCCTCAGCCGCTTCTTCGCTCTGTCCGGGACCCGATCCCGGGTCCGCCTTCCTGATGAGGACCAGCCCGTTCTTCGGGCCGGGTACGGCCCCTTTCACCAAAAGTATATTACGCTCCGGGTCAGCCTGACTGACTTCCAGGTTGCGTATCGTGACCCGCTCGCCCCCCATCCGGCCGGCCATCCGTGTGCCCTTGAACACGCGTCCCGGGCTGGTGGTGGCGCCGATGGAGCCGGGGGCGCGGTGCCGGTCAGACTGCCCGTGGGTCTTTGGCCCTCCGCGGAAATGGTGGCGCTTGACCACCCCGGCAAATCCCTTGCTCTTCGACTCCCCGGTGACGTGCACCAGGTCGCCCGCCTGAAACATGCTGACGTCCACGGTATCGCCCACCTGGACGTCCGTGATGTCTTCCACGCGGAATTCCCGCAGATGACGGTACTGCCCCAGTCCCTTGAGGTGGCCCTTTTCGGGCGAGTTCAGCCTTCTGCTCTCACCAAAGCCTAGCTGCACGGCTTTGTAGCCTTCTCTCTCTTCATTTTTGACCTGCACGATACAGCACGGCCCCGCCTGGACGGCGGTTACGGCCTGCACCTTGCCGTCTTCACAAAACACCTGGGTCATGCCCAGCTTCCTGCCAATGATGCCCGGGACCATTCTTGCTTCTACCCCCGCCTACTTGCCGTGCTACAGTTTGATGTCAAGTTCCACCCCGGACGGCAGGTTAAGCTTGGTCAAGGAATCGATCGTCTTGGAGGTGGTCTCGACAATGTCAATCAGGCGCTTGTGTGTACGTATCTCGAACTGCTCCTGCGAGTTCTTGTGAATGAAGGGGGACCGGACAACGCTGAACTTCTGGATGCGGGTGGGCAGGGGTATTGGCCCTACCACCACTGCCCCGGTCTGCTCAACCGTTTCCACGATCTGCTGTGCAGACTGGTCCACTATGCGGTGGTCAAAACCCTTCAGCTTGATGCGAATCTTCTGCCTAGACATGCTTCAATGTCCTTACCCTGTCTGTGATCTGTTCGGCCAGCTCGTCCGGCAACGGCTGGTAGCTGTGAAACTCCAGGGAGTGGGTTGCCCTGCCCTGTGTCTGGGAGCGCAAGCTGGTGGCATACCCGAAGGTCTCTACCAGCGGCAGGAGCACCTGGATCACGCAGGTCTCACCATGGGTCTCGATCAGGGTAATGTGTCCCCGGCGCGCGGTGACGTCTCCGATAATGTCCCCCAGGAACTCCTTGGGCGTGACCACTTCCAGCTTCATGACCGGTTCCAGCACTACTGGCCGGGCTTTCCTGGCCGCATCCCGGAAGGCGAGCGAACCCGCCATGCGGAAAGCCAACTCTGAAGAGTCCACTTCGTGGTAGGTGCCATCGGTGAGGATTGCCCTGACGTCAATAACCGGGTATCCCGAGACTACCCCGGTTTCCATAGCCTCCTTGATGCCAGTCTCAACCGCTGGAATGAATTGCTTCGGTATGGCTGCTCCGCGTACCCGGTCAACAAAGTCAAACCCGCTGCCGCGCTCGATCGGCTCCAACTCGATGAAGACATGGCCGTACTGTCCGTGTCCTCCGGTCTGCCGCACGAACCTGCCCTCTCCATGGGCGGCGACAGTGAGTGTCTCCTTGTAGGAGACGCGCGGCCGGCCCAACTTGGCGCCCACGCCGAACTCGCTAAGCAGGCGGTTGGTGAGAATCTCCAGGTGGAGCTCTCCCATGCCTGCGATAATGGTCTGGCCGGTATCCTCGTTGAAGCTAACCTTGAAGGTAGGGTCTTCCTCGCTTAGCTTGCGCAGTGCGTCTCCCATCTTGTCCTGGTCGGCTCTTGTCCTCGGCTCGATTGCGATTGACAGTACCGGCTCGGGAAACCGTATGGATTCCAGGAGCACCGGCCGGGTAGCCTCGCACAGGGTGTCCCCGGTGAAGGTGTTCTTGAGGCCAAGCGTGGCCGCAATTGCCCCGGTATCGACAACCTGTATCTCTTCGCGGCGGTTGGCGTGCATCAGCAATAGCCTCCCGATACGCTCGGTCTGGCTGCGGGTGGAATTGTGGACCTGGGCCCCGGCCCGCACCCTGCCCGAGTAGACCCGGAAGTACACCAGGCGACCCACGAAAGGATCGGTAACCACCTTAAACGCCAGCGCGGAGAACGGCTCCGCATCACTGGCCGCCCGGGTGACGGGCGCGCCCGTTCTGGCGTCAATTGCATGCACCGGCGGGACGTCCGGCGGAGAAGGCAGGTAGTCCACAATGGCTTCCAGCAGCAGCTGGACCCCCATGTTCCTGAGGGCACTGCCACAGAGCACGGGTACCAGCTTATTCGCCAGGGTGGCCCGCCGCACCGCCTGCCGTAGGTGGTCGGCAGTGATCTCCTTACCTTCCAGGTAGGACTCCAGGATGCTGTCATCCGCCTCCGCAATTCTCTCGATCATGGCTTGGCGCGCCTGGCTGAACCGGGTCCGCTCTGAATCCGGTATGGCGATTGCCACCGGGGCCGCCGCCGGGTCTTCACGGTACGTCCAGGCCTTCTGCTGGATCAGGTCAGCAATGCCCATGAAGGACTCGCCGCTGCCTAGGGGCATCTGTATCAGCAGCGGCTGAGCGTGGAGCCTTCCCTCTATCATGGACACGGTACGGTAGAAGTCAGCGCCGAGCCTTTCCATCTTGTTCACGAAGCATATTCGGGGCACACGGTACCGGTCCGCCTGCCGCCAGACGGTCTCAGACTGAGCCTCCACACCGGCAACACCATCAAATACGACAACCCCGCCGTCCAGCACCCTGAGGCAGCGTTCGACCTCCGCCGTGAAATCAACGTGCCCCGGCGTGTCAATGATGTTGATGCGGTGTTCCCGCCAGTGGCAGGTTATCGCCGCGGACGTGATGGTGATGCCGCGCTGTCTCTCCTGCTCCATCCAGTCCATCACCGCGGTGCCCTCGTCCACCTGGCCGATCTTGTAGGTACGGCCGGTATAGAAGAGCATTCGCTCGGTGACGGTTGTCTTGCCAGCGTCAATGTGAGCGATAATTGCTATGTTCCTGATCCGCTCCAGCGGAAACCTTTCGGACATGATACTATCCCTTGTTACGGCACCTGGGCGATGGCCGGTGGCCTCCCGTGCTCTACCAGCGGTAGTGCGCGAAAGCGCGGTTGGCCTCAGCCATACGGTGGGTATCGTCACGCTTCTTGACCGTGACTCCCTGCCCCCTGGAGGCTTCGCTCAGCTCAGCAGCCAGCTTCTCTGCCATTGACCTGCCGGTCCTCCTCCTGGTGGAGTCAACCAGCCAACGAAGAGCCAGAGACAACCCCACGTTCGGGGGCACCTCAACTGGCACCTGATATGTCGCGCCTCCAACCCGGCGTGACTTGACCTTCAGCTGAGGAGTCACGTTTCTTATCGCCTGCTCCACGTCCGTCAGTGGCGCCTTCGACCCCTGTTCGGCCAGGATATCCATGGCACCATAGACTATACTCTCGGCGGTACTCTTCTTCCCGTCTAGCATGACCCGGTTGATGAACTTGGAGAGCAGGATGCTCTGGTACTTCGCATCCGGGCGTACTTCCGGTCTCTTCAGAACTCTGGCTCGCCTGGGCATATCCGCTCTGTACGCCTCCTAGTCTATCCCGCCCGCTACTCGGGGGCGCTTGGTACCATACTTGCTGCGGCCCCGGCGCCGACCGCTGACTCCCTCGGAATCCAGGGTCCCGCGCACCACGTGATAGCGAACACCAGGCAGGTCCTTAACCCGCCCACCGCGGACCAGCACCACCGAGTGCTCCTGGAGCTCGTGGCCTTCGCCGGGGATATAGGCGGTGACCTCCATCCCATTGGTGAGCCTGACCCTGGCTATCTTGCGCAGTGCCGAGTTAGGCTTCTTGGGAGTAGTGGTCTTCACCTGAACGCACACACCGCGCTTCTGCGGGGAGCCGTTCCCCCAGGCCATTCGGTTCTTGAGTGCGTTATAGACGTAGTGGAGTGCGGGCGTATTGGTCTTGTCAGCACCCCTCTTTCGTCCTTTCCGGACGAGCTGGTTGACGGTTGGCACGCTTCCTCTCCTGTCTTCACAATTGTAATGGATGAGCATGCGCTCATCCATTCAACATAGAAGCCGACACATCCTTAGCAGGGTTCCAGTTGTCAGCTTCGGGCTGAACCAGAATGCACAAATAGAAATGATACCACAACCGTCAGACAGGTGTCAACAATAGCGGGTACGCCCTGATCCGTAGATTCTGAGCCAGTGCAGGCATAGTCCGCTGCCTCCCCGAGTCTGTACCCGCTTCCTGGGAGAAGGTGATAGAATGGGATATAGCCGGTATGAAGAACTGAGGAGGTGCTGGTTGACGCGAATCGTTCTGATTGTCACCGTGGCGGTGCTGGCTCTTGGGGTGTTGACCTCTGGCTGTGGGTCAAGAGCCGTGGAGACCGCACCCGAGGCAGAGAAGACGCAAGCAGAGCCCGGGCAGAAGGAGGCGGAGCCGCTACCGCAGGGAGGCAGCCTGTCCCTGTACGGGATTGACCCCCTGACGCTGGATCCGGCCGTGTCCGCCGAGATGACCTCCCACGAGTACGTGATGCAGATTTTCGGGGGGCTGGTGCGCCTGGGCAATGACCTGGAGCCGGTGCCGGATATCGCCCGTTCCTGGAGCGTTAGTGAGGACGGCCGGATATACACCTTCCACCTGCGGGAAGACGTGAAGTTCCAGAACGGTCGCAAGGTCATGGCAGAGGATATAGCCTACTCGTGGGAGCGTGCCTGCTGGCCGGAGACGGGCTCACAGACAGCCGGCACTTACCTGGGGGACATCTCTGGCGTCAGCGAGGTGCTGGCGGGAAAGAGCCGCCGGATCAGCGGTATTAGGGTGCTGGACGACTACACCCTGGAGGTGACGATAGACGCACCCAGACCTTACTTTCTCTACAAGCTCGCCTACCCGACGGCGTTCGTGGTGGACCGGGAGAATGTTGAGGCGGGGGGCGAGTGGTGGCGCCGTCCAAACGGTACCGGCCCGTTCAAGCTGGGGAGCTGGCAGGAGCGGCAGGAGCTGGTACTGGAGAGGAACCCGCTCTACCACGGCGACGTAGCCGCACTTGACTCGGTGGTTTTTCACCTCTGGGCGGGGGTGCCGATGAACCTGTACGAGACGGACGAGATAGACGTGGCCGATGTTTCACTTTCCTTTGTGCACCGGGCCACTGATCCGGCTGGTCCTTTCCTTTCCCAGCTCTCGGTATTCCCCATGCTCAACCTCGGCTATATCGGAATGAACTGTGCCAGACCGCCCTTTGATGACGTGAACGTAAGACGTGCATTCAGCCAGGCAACCGACAGAGAGAGGCTGGCGAAGCTGGTCTACCGGGACATGGTGGAGCCGGCGTACGGCATTCTACCCCCCGGTATTCCCGGCTACAACGAGGAGCTCACCGGCATCCCGTACAGCATCGAGGGCGCACGGGAGTCAATCCGGGCGTCACGGTACGGGGATGTCTCGGCGCTCCCGCCCATAACTATCAACGTAAGCGGATGGGGCGGTCTGATTCCAAACGATCTGGAAGCAATCATCCACGAGTGGCGCGAGAACCTGGGCGTAAACGTGAAGGTGCGGCAGCTTGAGCCGGAGAGGCTGCTCTACCACCTGAAGCAGGAAAAGGACGAGATGTACTACATCGGCTGGGTCGCTGATTACCCGCACCCGCAGGACTTCCTGGAGGTGCTCTTCCGCACCGGGGCGGAGTATAACTGGGGGGACTACAGCAACGCGCAGGTGGATGCTCTGCTTGACCAAGCAGGCACCGAGCCCGATAACGACAAGAGCCTGGATATGTACCGGCGGGTGGAACAGATGCTGGTGGATGATGCCGCCTGCCTGCCGCTATGGTTCGCTCAGAGCTACGTACTGGTCAAGCCGCATGTGCGCGGGTACAGTCTCAACCCGCTCGGCTTTGCCAGTCTGAACCGGGTGTGGATGGAGGACGGCTAGTGGCGGAGGGGGTGGGATTCGAACCCACGGTCCCTTGCGAGACAGCGGTTTTCAAGACCGCCTCCTTAGGCCACTCGGACACCCCTCCTGCACACGAATTGTACCTCACACCATGCCTTCAATCCAAATCCACCGGCGCTTGCTGATCTCATTTTCGGCCGCACCGGCTACAGGGGCTTCACCACAGCGCTCGGCAAGCGTTCACAAAGCCGGCATGCCGTTGCTCCCTGCGGGCCAGGCATGGCGTGGGAGCAGGTATCTGCCATCGTAATCGCGTAGCTTCACCTCCAGCGTTTTTGCACGATCTCATCGAGCGTGTGAAGATGGTCAGCGACATGAACATGATGCAGATGTCGCGCACGGCAGCGCATCACCCGGAGGCAGCCAACCAGAGGTCACCCTTCCTCAGCGCAGGAGCCCCCTGCCCGTCCATGTCTATCTTGACCGCTGTCCTTCGCGGTAGACCCTGTCTGTGCTTGCCCGGAGGCAAAAGGTACACCGTCTGCGTACATGGCCAGCCCACCCCGGGGGTGGTATACTCCATTGAGGGGGAGGAAAGGGGCACTGATGGACATCCCGGCAGCCCGGTGGCATCGGGCGGTTGACAGCAGAAGATCACGCCGGCGATTCGATGGCAGGCCCCTGAAGAAGAGGCACCTCGAGCGGCTGCAGGCTGCGTGCGCGGGTTTCCGGCCTTTTGAGACTGCCCGTGCAGTACTGATTGCGGGGTCGCCCGAACGTGTCTTCAGGGGCGCGATCGGACCCTACGGCAAGATCAGGGGCGCTCCCGCCTTCATCGCCTTCGTCGGCAACATGCGAAGTCCAATCGTGCAGGAGCAGATCGGCTACACGGGCGAAGGCATCGTCCTCGAGGCCGAAGCCCTGCACGTCAATACCTGCTGGGTTAGCGGCACGTTCCGACGCGACGAGACTACCGCCCTGCTCGACATCGGCGATAGAGAGGCAGTCCTGGCAGTCACACCGGTAGGCTACGCGCCGCCGCAGCTGTCCTTTGAAGAGAGGCTGCTGACCGGGTTTGGCCGTACTCACCGGCGAAAACCTCTTTCCGAGCTCGCGATTGGCCTTGCGTACAACGAATGGCCCGCATGGGTCAGGGCGGCGCTCGAATCAGCACGCCTGGCGCCCTCGGCGGTCAACCGCCAGCCCTGGCGGTTTCACGTCGAGCGTGACAGCATCACGGTGGCGGTAGATACCGGCAAGCTAAAGAGAGAGGCCGTGCAGTCCAAGCGGCTTGATTGCGGTATCGCCATGCTCCACATCGAGGTGGCCGCTCTGCACTACGGCGTGAGAGGCAGATGGAGGTTCTTTGATCCTCCCCTCGTGGCGCGCTTCACCGCCGTGGGCGAGTGAACCCTGTCCCTACCTGCGTGGCCCGCGATTCGATCGCGGCGGTAGTTGGTAATTACGCCGGAGGCTCAGGTGCGCACGCGCCTGAGCTCAAAGACCACCGGATTGGCGGCGTCAGGACAGGCAGCCGTGGCGGTATCGGGGTCATCCGACCAAGGAAGAGAGCCGCCAAACATGAGCGTGCGAGCGGTGGGATACAGGGCATTGAAAGCTGACAGGCAAATGCCCTCGGGGGTCTTGCTACCGACCACCCACTCCTGGCCGACCCTGTGCTCGGCGGCACAGGTGCCTTTCTGTGATACCACCCGGATAACCACGTCATACCTGTCGGCCATTGTCCTGCCTCCTCTTCTGAGCATGCCCCGCACACGGTTCGCCAAGTATAGCTGGTCACCCGGGTCACGTCAATCCGCCGGACGGAGCCGGTAGCGGCGGGGAAAACCAGGCAGGTAATCTCCTGGTGGCCGGATAATCGCTGTCGCGTGCCAACTGTGCTTGTGCGGGTCCAGGCCTGCGTAGAGCGTGGCTGTACATCCTCATCCATGTTCGGCGGGGTCAGTGCTTTGATGATGCCACAATAGGACGCTGCACTAACCCCCGGCGGTGCCGGTTTGACAAAGCGCCCGAGCCGGAGTAGAGTGCAGATAGAAGGATGCTAATCGGACTGATTTCGGACACGCACGTACGCATTTCGGGGCACAACGTTGGCCTCAGTACCCTGACCACGGATGAGCTGCCCCGGCAGGTCACGGAAACATTCCGGGGGGTTGACCTGATACTGCACGCGGGGGACATCTACTCGCTACCGGTACTTGACGAGCTGGAAAAAGTGGCGCCGGTACTTGCCGCCGAGGGCGATGATGACCCCTTTGAGTCAGTCAATGACCGGCGGGTCAGCCACCAGCACATGATCACGGTAGAGGGGATTACCATCTGGCTTTCACACTACGGCCAGTGGCCGGAATACGCGAAGACGCCGCCACCGGACGTCATAGTCTTCGGCCATAGCCACCGCTCTTCGATCGAGCAGAATGACGGCCAGCTGCGCATCAATCCCGGCAGCCCTACCTTCCCAAAGTACCAGCCCATCCCCGGCAGCGTGGGCTTCCTGGAGATCAAGTCCGGCAAGGTGGAGCCACGCATCCTTCAGCTTCAGGGGAGCATCAGTACCGGCGGCACCTCTGGCATTCCCGGCATCACCAGCTAGCCCCGGCCCAGGGAGTCCGTGGGACCCTTGTCACGCTAGCGGTCACTTGTCCCCACGTCGCTTCAGGGCATAGTAGTCCAAGGCATTCTTGAGAGCCCTGGCACCGCGCTCCAGGGAGCTGAATGTCGGAATACTGCCTTCCCTGAATCTGCGGGCAATGTCCCGGGCCGCCTGCATGGCCTC
>Ga0180434_10002061_pt1 | contig 27583 bp, 29 predicted proteins | sample SS_ome_7_FD_132453 | JGI IMG/M metagenome (GOLD analysis project Ga0180434, IMG submission 132453) | Hypersaline lake sediment archaeal communities from the Salton Sea, California, USA - SS_1_D_2 metaG | ecosystem: Environmental > Aquatic > Non-marine Saline and Alkaline > Hypersaline >... | reverse complement strand
GATTTCAAGAAGATTTTCGGCCCCAGATGGTATGTAGTCACTACCGATGTGAACAGGATACCTGACTTGCTGCTTGGTTTCCTGAGCAGGGTTATTTACCACAGGTGATGAATATGGACGATTATATCCGGGAATTTATAGAAAAATTAAATGACAAAAGCTGGAGTGTCAGAAGTTCTGCAATCCGCAATCTTGGTAGTATTTTGGAAAGGAATCCTGATAATGAGCAGCTCGTCAAAATCATTGTTCCCCATTTGAGAAATGCTCTGAAAGACGATGACGATGACGTTTGCCTGTGGGCTGCCAACACGCTTGAGACAGCCAGTTTTGCTTATCCCGGCCATCCCGAAATTATCAAGGCGATTCCCCTCCTGTTTGAAGCTTTGTGGGATGAAGAAGAAGACGTAGAGTATACTGCAGCCGATGCCCTTGTAACTATGGGAAAGCATGGAATTTCTGCATTATGTAAAGCGGTTCTGACAGACAGTGAGACGAATGAAAGAAAATTCGCTCGGCATAACCTTAAAAACGAAATTACTAATGCCGCCTCACTTAATAGGTTGGACGAAATCCAGGAAGGATGCGAAATTGCTTTCAGCGAGTTGAAATCCAGCCAGTTGCCCGGAAGAACAAAAGAAAAGGCAGAAATGGAAGTACGCATGTTCGAACTACTTGCAGATATATTAAGAAGAAAAGCCAGACTGAGCAAAGACGGAGAAATTCTTACTGGTGAAACTATCAAACGTCCTAAAGGCAGGAAAGGAAGGAAATATCAGGAAATACGGAGGTGCAGGAATGGCTGAGAAAGAAGAAATTGAAAGATTGGCAGAACGTCTGAACCATCATGCTCAAGATGTATGTGTGTGTGCTGCCCAAGAACTTGGATACATTGCTGAAAATGAAGGAGACATATCAGCTGCAGTTCCCGCACTTGAAAATAATTTGGATAAATTTTATTCCCATTCCATATTTGATGAGTGTGATGAGTATACTCCCGCAGGCTTACTTACCCGCTATTATGTAAAAAAACAGGAATGGTCTAACCTTGAGAAATTACTCAACAATGATAATGGTGATGCCGTATTCTTTTCAGTCAAGGAATTAAGTTTCCTGGCTGAAGATGGTTTCGATATAACAAAAATACTCTATGCTTTTGGGGATTTTTTTGATATTGATTGTATTGATGCTACGGAGGAGGAACACCTGCTTGCTGAGTATGCGGCACTTGCACTTGCGAATGCGGCTGAGAAGGGCCAGGATATAACCTCCGCGGTTGATGCTATCGAAAAAGGCCTGTTAATTGAAAATTTTGAAGTTTTAGATTATCTGGGAAGGGCGCTGGAAGAAGCTATTCATCACGGATATGATGTAACATCTGCACTAGATACACTCGGGTGTTGTTTGCCTTTTGCTGCGATATCAAAAGACAGCGAAGCTGCGTCTACCATAGCCCATACACTTCATTGTGCTTTTGAAAACGGATGGCAAATCACGGATGATAGTCTATTATTTGTACTCGAAGAAAGAATAGATAATGATGCTTATACTGGGTTCGTTGCATCTGAACTGATTGTAGCCCATTATACAAAATTACAAGATTGGCAAAAACTTACTGAACTGCTTTATACGCTTACTAATCATGAGAGGAATTTTATCGAAGAACTCAGTAAATCGGTTAAGACTCTGGGTTCTCTGGAAATTTTAAGTAATTTCCAAAAAGAGATTGAAGATTATTTTGATTATTGGCTAAGCAGAAAGCCAAACTCGGCTACAAAAGAAAAATCAGATATGAAAGTACATGTATCCAAATTACTTTCAGATATTTCAGAACGCAAAGCAGAATTATCCAAAAATGGAGAACTGCTTGTCGGAGAAACTATTAAGCCCCCCAGAGGCGTGAAAAGCAGGAAATACCAAGAGATAAGGAGGGCTAGAAATGTCTAAACTCTGGGAAAGACTCACTGATTGGGAAAAAAGTCCGGTTCTGCAGTTTATGCAGAGTATCGGAATACCCTTATTTAATGACGTATACGCGTATACGATCAGGCAGAGCTCTTCTGAAAATGAAGACGAGGTTATTAGCAATATTGTCAGCCTGAAACATATGGGAAAGCGCGGAGTGCCCATACTTATAGATTTATTAAAATGCGAAAATCAGGATTGGCGAACACATGCACTTATATCCAAAACTCTCGGGGAAATGGAACAAATTGCTTTCCCTTATCTCATTGAAGCTTTGAAACATAAGGATTATGGTATCAGATTGGGTGCCACAAAAGCTCTTTCATATATAGCTGCCCCGGCTTCTCTGCCTAATTTGATTAATGCCTTACAATGTGAAGAAAAGTATAACGTACGGCATAATATTGTTCGTGCAGTAGCGGAGATCGCCGAGAAAGGCATTGATGTTTCTGATGCGTTTCCCGCATTATTTGAAATTTCTAAATATGATATATCTAATCTTTGGGATTTTGTTCCAGGAGCACTTGAATCGATTGCTAAAGCATGTGATTCTATCGAAAAAGCGAATAAATTAGAGGAAAAAACTGAGGATTCATATAAAGAACTGCTTGGAAAAAATATGTCACTTGGGCAAAAAACAAAAATTCAGGTTGTTGTATCAAATTTTATGCTGGATATATCAGGAAGAAAATCAGAACTTAGTAAGGACGGAGAGCTTCTTGTTGGGAAGAGCGTAAAACCTCCTAAAGGCAGAAGAGGAAGGAAATACCGTGAGATAAGGAGGTCCAGAAATGGCTGACTTCCAAAATATAATGGAAAGTCTTAGGAATGAAGACCTGGAGACACACAGACGAGCAAGCAAAGAACTGGCTGATTTTTCAAAACAAAATCCTGATCATGCTGAACTGATAAAATCCATTCCCGAACTTATTGATATGTGGAAAACTTATGATGGCTATACCGGCAATTACATCTCTTTAGTATTTTGCAATATTGGAGAAAGGGTTATTCCATATGTGATTAAAGAATTGAAAAACGACAAGATGAAATGCGCAGCCATCTATGTTTTGGGTACAATTGGCGGTCCCGCAGTTATTCCTGACATCATGGAAATGCTGAGGGACAGTAACACGCAGGTGCAGGATGCTGCGGCGGGAATGCTCTACAAAATCGGAGACCCGGTCATTCCTTATATGAAAAAAGGAATTGAGGACAAAGAGATACGGCATGCTTCTGCCATAGTCCTTGGTCTGCTGGGCGATAATACAGTTTCCGATATTCTTGTAGAAGCATTAGGTAATGATGCACTCTGGATTAGAGTAACTGCCATAAGATTGCTTCCCAAACGAATGGGACCTTCATGTGTTCCTAAAATTGCACAAATGATTCAACTTGATAATATAGGACATATTGCTATGGAGGAAATTGAAAAAATGGGGGAGAGTGCAGCTCCCTATCTTGCCGATGGTCTTGCGTCTAATGATTATTATATACGCGGCAGATGTGCACTACTGCTCGGTAGAATCGGAAGTCCGGCAATACCTTATGTACTCAAGGTGCTGAATAGCGAGGAGCACAGGCTCTTTGCAATAGATGCTCTTGGAGAGATAAAAGATAATTCTGTTGTTGACAATTTATTGGAATTATCCGATAAAGGCGATTGGAATGTAAAATCCCACTGCGCCAAAAGTTTGGGAAAAATAGGAGATGAAAAAGCCGTGCCACATCTTATTGAACTCCTGAAGCATAAACATCACCTTGTCAGAATGGACGCCTCAAAGGCTTTTATCCACATCCCAGATCCTTCGGCCCTTCCACATCTTATCAGGGCAATGGAAGACAATTCAGTTGAAGTATGTAAAAATGCCGCAACGGCGATTGGAAAGATCAATGACCTTTCTACGCTTCGTTTATTGCTGGAAAAATCATTCTGGGATCCGAAAATAGATGTGCGTAATTCCGCTTCCTTGGCGGTTTTTGAATTAATTGAAAACTGTGATTCTTTGGAACAATTAGAAAATATCCAGAAAAAAATAGAATCTTATCATATGGAATTTAGAAAGCAAAAAGAAAAACCTTATGGCAATGAGATGCATAGAGAAATCCTGAGGCACATACGAAATATTCTGCATAACAAGATGAAGCTTGTAAAAGATAGTGGAATCCTGTCTCTCGGAACCGTAAAAAAGCCAGGTGAAAAAGACAGGAGAAGATACAGAACAATCAGGAAAACTCCAGTCAGGTAAATCCCTGACAAATTCTTTTTCTTTATAAATGTAATATATGCTAATTCTAAACATGGACCAGGGAATCGATGATGCGGTCGTGATGGACGACAAGACTTTCAAGTCGCTTACGTCCAAGACCAGGACCGACATACTGAAATTGCTGAAAAAAAGAAACCATACTCTCTCTGAAATTGCCGAAAAACTTAAGATTTCAAAAACTACTGCGAAAGAACATCTTGATATCCTCGTGGAGGGGAGACTTATAGAGCAGGTTCCTTCCACCAACAAATGGAAATATTACACGCTTACTAAAGACGGAAGGAAACTGGTTGGCGAGGAAGGCCCGAAGCGCGTTGTAATAACTCTGGTTGCATTCGTAATAGGAATGATGGTTTCCATTTACGGGTTCAGCGGATTCATGGGGAGCATCACTGGAACCGATGCCGTTATGCTTGCTGAAGCTCCGGTGCCTGAAACAACGATGGCAGGGGGCGTAGAAAGAACCTTTGATGCCCAGGAAGCTGAAGAGCCCATGATGGTGACTTCCGAAGCCGCTACTGAAGGGGAAACTGCTGAAGATTCGATAAATACAGGAATAGAACCTCCGCCTGCAGATGAAAAAACCACAATTCAGGCAGCTGAACCGATGGAGGATACAATGCTTATGCCGGATTACCTTGATTTGATGCTTGGAATTGTGGGAGTGGCAGTCATGGGAATGGCAGTGCTTTTATTCATTAAGGGAAAGAAGAATAAGAGGTCATTGATATGAGAATCATAATCGGAATGTTGATTTTGGGATTATTGCTTGGATTCGGATGCGTTGATATGCGCGGTCCTGAAGAGCCGGTGGCGTGCACTGCCGAAGCGAAAATGTGCCCCGATGGAAGCTATGTAGGAAGAGTAGGACCGGACTGCGAATTCGCTCCTTGCCCCACTCCGAAATCCTGCGATGCGCTTACACCTTGCGATGAAGGATACGAATGTTACGGTTTTGAGGACAGTGAAGGTCCGGTATGCTATATGGGAGACCCCTGCGCAAAATGTCCGGGCGAAAGTAACTGTATTATAGCAGAATCATATCCGCCTCAGGTATTCTGCGAACTTTACGGCGAACCGCCCTGCGATGAAAACAACGAATGCGAGATAGGGGAATGCTACAAATACGATGACAGGGATTATCCGATATGCTGGGAAGGCGAACCCTGTTCAAGATGCACATCGGGCAACTGCAATCTAATAGGCACAGATCCTCCGGTGGTTGAATGCCTGATTGAGGAACCTCCCGGTGATGAATTCTGCGGATGGTCAACTGCAGCAGTATGCTCGAATGATTCGGACTGCATGACCGGCGGATGCTCTGGACAGGTATGCCAGTCTACAAAAGAAGAGCCGGTTGCAACAACCTGCGAATACATGGAATGCTATGATGCGGAATCCTACGGACTTTCCTGCGGATGCATGCATGGGAGATGCGAGTGGAAAAAGAACTGCACTGCGTATGATATTTCAGAATGTCCTGTCGGATGCCAGGTCTGTCCTCCGTGTCCGGAATGCAGCTCATTGGTATGTCTAGATGAGGAAATCTGCCAGGGGCTTGGTTTTGACGAAAACTGGTCTGCAAACGTTACGCAGTGATTTTCGGAACAGTTAAAAATCCAGGAATCCCTTTAACATCTTAGGTAATGATATGAGAATAGCCGTTTCCACTGAAAAAGGCGGATTGGACGACGAAATATTCCCGATGTTCGGAAAAGCGCCCACTTTTACTGTTATCGATACAGAGCAGAAGGAAATCAAGGACAACGTGGTAATCAAGAATCCCGGAGCAAAACTGCATCATAATTCAGGAATACTGGCTGCCAAGGCCCTTATAACCGAACATGCTGACGTGGTGATAACCGGAAACTGCAGCCCGCGCTCCCACAAGGTTCTTTTCGAGGCGAAAATAAAGGTTTACCAGGCCGGCGGAAAAGTAAAGGATGCGGTAAAAAAACTTCTGGAAGGAAAGCTTCCACCCATGAAAACCGTAGGTACTTCGAGACCCGGAGGCAGGGGAAGAAGGCCGGATGAAGGCCCCGGGGGTCCGCGCATGGAAAGGCCCGGACTTGGAGGTCCGCCGGGCGGGGGAGGCCTTATCTAGGCTCTTTTTTTATTCTTTTTCATACCTTACTAGTTTAATGGCTGGGAAGAAAACATGTGAGAGAGACTTAGGTATAGAAATGCCCGAGGACAAGAAATGCTCTGACTGCAGCGGAAGCGCCGTGATTTATCTTCCTTATGCGAAAAAATACATGTGCAGAAGCCATTTTTACAAACATTTTGAAAAAAGATTTCTGGATACAATCCGCGAATTTAAGATGATCGGGAAATGCGACAAGGTAATTCTCGGATTGTCCGGAGGAAAGGACAGCACGACCCTTCTTTACATGCTCCATAAGCTGAAATCAAAACTTCCTTATGAATTGAGTGCACTTACGATCGATCTGGGAATCGAATGCGATTACAACAGGAAAATAATCGATATTGCAAAAGAAGAATGCAAGAAATTAGAAGTTCCGCACCATATTTTCAAATTAAAAGATGACATCGGATATACGCTTGACGGAATTGTTGAAAAAACAAAGACGAAGAACCCTTGCAGTGACTGCGGAGTTGCAAAAAGATATCTTTTGAACAAACATGCAAAGGAATTGGGCGCGGACAAGCTTGCAATTGCGCATAACCTCAATGATACTGCGCAGACTGTTCTGATGAATATTCTCAGGAACGAACCGATGAGACTGCTTAGATATAATGAACACCTTGTACAGGATGAAAAGCTCGTTCCAAGGATAAAACCGTTCCTCAGGCTTCCGGAGCAGGAGATTGTTGTTTATGGAAGGTTGAAAGGTTTTCCACTACTTGACAAGAAATGCTGTCCTTATTCTTCCTATGCTTTCAGGAGCTTCGTTAGGGAAGAAGTAGAAAGGACTGAAAAGGAATATCCCGGCTCGATGTTCAAAATTCTCAACAGTTTTCTTTCATTGCAGAAATTATACAAGGAAAACAACAATGTTCAGGACATGAAAATGACCTACTGCAAAAAATGCGGAGAGCCGAGCGGTTCTGACACCTGCAAATTCTGCTCTCTTATTGAAAGGCTCGAATAATTTATACGGCTTGTTTTGCAGCTACTTTTATGAAATTCTTAACTGCTGAAATCTTTTTGCCTAATCTTTCTATTTCCTTCTCATCTATTGTTTCATATTCATGTGCCAGTATATTGCGTATCTTGATAAGGATTTTCATATCTTTGCAGAGATCCGGATCTATTACTTTGTTGTCCCTCAGAATATCAAAAATGTCATTATAATTAGCCGGTACCGGTAGTTTTTTTATTGTTATTAATTCTTCTGCAACGGAGATGGTGGAATTTATTATCAAGAATAAAAGCATGGATTTTGCATAAAATAATGTTCTTCCTTTTGTTTCTTTTTCAACTTGTTCAAGCTCACCGAAATATTTTTTTATTTCATTTATCCTGTCGGCCATTTTCATCAGAATACACCGCTTTCCAGGGATTTCTTTAACATTCTCTCCCTCATCGGCTTTATGTCAAGGTATCTCAGTATCGTTTTACTCTTTACTTCATTATACTTCTCTTCACTGTTTATAAGAAGCGGTTTTCCTTCTGCAAATACCTGATATCGTATGTGGAGGGGAAGGTGGTAAAAAAATGAAATTTCTCCGTCCATATCTGCCGTTTCTTCCAAAATATCCCCGATTTCTGTTCCCTCCCTTGGAATGATGCAGATGTCAATATCAGAGAGCGGTGTTTCCCCCCCTCTCGCAAAAGAACCGAATAATACTATAGCTATGACTCTGTTTGAATTTTTGAGTTTTTTTGCTTGTTTCTTTATCTCTTCCAGTTTCATGGTAAAACTTCCATAACAATCAATTTAAAGATTGTGAGTTTTTCGATTGTAATAGTATATCGAAACCGTTTAATTCACTCCCCGACCTCCAATCCTCAGTAATATTTATTAATGTACATTCTGTAATGTCCTCCATGGTTGAATTCGACGACCTCCTGGTGACCACCGGAGTTGATGCACTCGTAAAACTCGTTAAAGACGCAGAAAAAATCGACATAGAGACGGCTTCAAAAGAACTGAAAATACCGGTAGACACAATCGAAGACTGGGCAAGGGTTCTTGAGGAAGAGGGGATAATAAGGGTGCAGTACAAACTAACCAAAGTATATCTGGTATGGGTGACTCCTACCGAAGCAGAGATTGCGGAAGAGCGCGAATCTTTCAAGAAATCAAAGGCAGAACTCGAGAAGGAGATAGAACAGGTAAAAGAGAAGGTCAGGCCCCAGATAAAGGAAGTCGGGACACTTGACGAATCGTTTGAAAAATTCTACAAAGATACTTATGAGAAACTTGAAAAAATGGAGAAAAAACTTTCTCCTGCAGTTGTTTCGGGCGCAGTCTCGGATAAGAAATTCGAGGAACACGTCGGCCAGATAAACGACATGCTGCAGACCATCAAACTGCTTAAAGCGAATATGAAAACCATCAAAAACGACGTCGCGGAGATGGAAAAGAACGTCAAGGCCTCAAAGAGCGAAAAATCCCTGGAAAACATGAAAAAGCTGGAAGGGGAAATTTCAACCTTGATGAACGAGATGGCGGCGCTCAAGAAAAAGATGGCGAAGGAGGCCCCCGGAATAGCAAAAGGGGTGGAGCTTCCTAGCAGGGATGAAATCAAAAAGAAATTCGATTCCATCATGAACGACTTCAAGGAAGTTAAAAGAAGGAATGCCGAGCTTAGGGACGACCTGAGAAATCTGGAAGAAAGCTATGAAATAGTAGGAACCGTGGGGAAAGAGCTCAAGACTTATGAAGCTGATGCAAAAAGCCTGAAAAAGGAGCTTTCAACGCTCACCAGGCAGTCGGAAGAATTGTTCAAGAAAAGCAAGGAAGTGAATGACAAGCTGAAAGGAAATCTTGACACTATTGAACGGTTTTCAGATTCCCTGGACATTGCAAAATCGATAGTAACCAAATTCCCTTCACAGAAAAAGCTCTCAACCGAATTGAAGGGGCTTTCCAGGAAAGAGAAGGATATCGAGGAAAAGACGAATGCGGTTAAGAAGCTTCTGCAGGTTATGGGCGGAAAACAGGTCAGTGCAAAGCGCGCCGAGCAGCTTTCCGGTGAAATAGATACAAAGCTTGCGGAATTAAGGGAGGAATCCGAAGCTCTTAATGAAATGCTGGAGCAGGACAAGCAGACTTATATGACCTACCAGAACGTAAAGGAGAGGATAATACCCTCAATAGACAAATACAACAAAGAGATTGCAAGGCTTGAGTCAGATCTTGAAAAGGTAAAAGGAAGTGCATCAGAACAACAGGATGTCCTAAAGAAGGAGGCCAAGAAATTCAAGGAGACCATGAAGAAAGGCGAAGTAGGAAACATGGTGAAATTCGCCAAGGACATCCAGGAGAAAAAGAAGGCCCTTGACGAAATAAGGGATTCGCTTTCCAATCTTGCGGATACCGCGGACAACATCAACAAGAGGCTCGTTCTTCTTTCAAGAGAGGCAAGGCTCCTGGAATTAAGGGCGTCCAAGGGCGAAATATCACCGGAAGAGGCTGCAAAAAAGGAAAAAATAGTCAAAGACCAGATAAAGCTCACCGAGGAGGAGCAGCTGGAATTCAAGAGGAAAAGGGCCGAACTGAAGAAGCTTATACAGAAGCTCTGGGAAGAGGAGCAGTAACCTCATATTTAAAAACCTCACATACCTATCTTATTCCAACCTTTTATGGTGATACTTATGGCAAAAGGGGATAAAAGTATTAAGGATAAGATAAAGGAAAGAATGAAAGCGAAGGCTTCGAAAACGAAATCCGATGAAGAACCTCCTCCTGAAGAAACTCCGAAATACGAGGAAAGGCATAAAATCGACCGTTCACAGCTTTCAATGCTCGCTTCGTACTCATTCAAGAACGAAGGGCTTCCCGTCGAAGTCAAAATCGTAAGGAAGAGGGACTTCGTTCCCAGGTATGAGGTTACTATCCCCGGAATTGCCGAAGGAACCAAACTCATCCTGGAAACAAAGCTCAAGGGGGAGCTCATATCCGAAGTAAAACTTGATATAAGCGAAATTTTGGATCCCAAGAAATACGAGGAAGTGAAATCGAAATTCCTCGGCGCGGCGCACAAAATCCTGCAGAGGAACTTCCCTTCGCTTACCGAGGACAAGAGGGATATACTTGCAGTCTATCTTCTCCAGAACACGTTGGGGCTCGGGGAGATGGAATCGCTGCTTGCAGACGACAACCTGGAAGAAGTCGTAGTTAACAATTCAAGGGAGCCGGTATGGGTTTACCACAAGAAATTCGGCTGGTGCAGGACGAACGTAAGAGTCAGGGACGAGGAGATGATTTACGATTACTCCTCGATGATTGCAAGGAAAATCGGAAGGCAGATAAACATACTCAACCCGATGCTTGACGCGCACCTTCCCTCAGGAGACCGTGTGAACTCCACTCTGTTTCCGATTTCAAGCTTCGGCAACACGATAACGATAAGGAAGTTCTCAAGAAATCCCTGGACGATCACCAATTTCATTAAATCAAGAACGGTATCCTCGGAAGTGGCAGCGCTGATATGGCTCTGCATACAGAACGAGCTTTCGCTGCTGGTGACTGGTGGAACGGGTTCGGGTAAGACGTCATTCCTTAACGCAATGGCGGGTCTGATTCCTTCAAACCAGAGAATCGTGAGCATAGAGGACACGAGAGAACTTACTCTCCCCTCGTTTCTCCATTGGGTGCCTATGGTCGTAAGAGAGCCGAACCCCGAGGGAAAGGGCGAAGTAAAAATGCTCGACCTCATGGTTAACGCATTGAGGATGAGGCCCGACAGGATACTCGTAGGGGAAATCAGGAGGCAGAGGGAAGCGGAAGTGATGTTCGAGGCTATGCACACCGGCCATTCGGTATATGCAACCCTGCACGCGGACAACGCGGAGCAGACGATTTCAAGACTGACCAACCCGCCCATTAACATTCCCAAGGAGATGCTCGACGCACTTGCGGGAATGGTAGTGACTTTCAGGCACAGGAGGTTCAACATCAGAAGGGTGCTTGAATTCGCGGAAGTTGATAAGGCCAAATCCAATGTCCTTTACAGATGGGATGTAAAGAGCGACAGGATAAAAGGCACGGGAAAGATGGGAAAGCTCGGAGAACTGCTTTCACTCTATGCGGGCATGGAATCCAGAGAGATAGAAGAGGATGTTGAAGAGAAGATGAAAGTTCTCAACTGGATGGTAAAGAACGATTACAGCGACGTTGACCAGGTGGGGGAGATAGTTTCAAACTACTATCTCGACCCTGATGAGGTTCTGGACCATGTCAACGGAAAAAAGACATGGGATTTCAGGAGGGTGTAGAATTTGGATACAGGAGAGGAATACTTCACCGATGCGGTTGAAGAAGCCAAAAAAATAGAGAAAAAAGCGCTTAAATACAAGGCCTACGACGGGGCGGTTAATGTAAGGCATGATATAGACCTCTATCCAAGCGATTATGTTGATGTGGATTACCGCGACCTGATTAACGTATACGACAGGGCCCAGAAAATAAAGAAGGCGTCCAAGATGAAAATATATACCGCTCCGGGGATGCCCTCCAAGGAAGTCAAGGCTCCCCCTCCTGAGAAAAAGGCGATGTCCGAGACAGAAGCAAAGAAAATATCCGAAGTGGAATCAAGACTCAAGAACATCACATCCGAGGCGCTGAAAAAGGCCGAGGAAATAGCCGCTTCCGGAAAAGCGGAGGAGGAAGCTCCACCGGAAACAAAGCCGGAACCGGTTGCCCATCCGGAAATAGAATTCGAAAGGGGCTTCGAAAAAGAGGAAGTTCCCGCCAAAAAGAAGGAGCCTGAAGAGCTTGAAATAGAGTTGGAAAAACCGCCAGAACCCGAAAAACCCGAAGAAAAGGAAATAAAGATAGAAAAGCCGGCCCCTCCACCGCCCGAACCCGTCGAGCTTGAAAAAGAAGAACCGAGCCTGGTTGAAAAAATAGAAGAGCCTCAGGCGCCAAAGAAAATAAAGGAGCCGGAAGAGGAAAAACCGGTTGCCGAAGAGGCCGAAGTGATATTGCCCAAGATGCTTGAAAGCCCTGATGAAGCTGCAGAAAAGAAGTTCAGGCAGATAGAGGAAGAAGTAAAAAGCACCATGGGCAGGAAAGTCGATGAAAAGGAAATAAAGAAAAAGATGCTTGAACTCACCAAGCAGCTGTTCAAGGAAAAAAGCATGGACAGGAGGGAGGAGATAAAGCATGAAATAGCCGCTCTCAAGAACATGCTTTCAGCCAAAAAAGCGCCTGCTGCAAGGAAAGCAGGGGCAAAAACCAAGCGGGGAAGAAAGAAGGCTCCAAAGGAAGAAGCCGCAAAACTGCAGGTTTTCCAGACCCTCATATCCACCCAGGAATCCGAAATAGCCCAGACCAAAGACGAGATTACAAGTTCATTCAGACATAAGATAGACGGCCTGAAAACAAAATTCTATGACGACCTTTCCGTTGCTGAAACTCCTGACGAAAAGAAAAAATTATACGACAGGCTCGTTTTCGAACTCACGAAACTCAATGAACAGCTTCCGGGCACGGTAGGCAAATTCAAGGAATACAACACCAAGAAGCATCTTGCCGAACTCAGAAGAATGAAGGAAAGCCTGGGCCCGAAAGACAAGGACGCCCGCGTGCAGGTTGATGAAAGAATAAAAAACGTCGAAACGAAATACGCGGAGATGTTCGGCGTTCTCCATGACCTTCTTTCAAAGAGAATAGAGGGCGTGATGAGAACCGCTTCCAAGGACGTATTCGAGAAGAAGCCCGAAGAGGAGAGGACCGTGGTTGAAAAAGAGGAGGCGAAGGTGGACGAGGTGATATCCGAAATAAGCAACCTCGACCCCGGGACATTGTTATATTATCTTCATTCAAAGGAGCCGGAATATTACAAGATGTACGAAAGAAAACGCGTTTCAAAGGCCGAAGCGCTTTCCAGGGCGAGGGTGCTGATGGCCAAGGAAAAAGGATTGACGGACGACCTGATAGGCAAGTATTTCGGAACCGTGGAAGGCTGATATCATGAAAAGAAAGACTGAAGAATTGGGAAAACCGAAGCATGGGCTGCTGCATCCGGTTGCCGAGGTTATTGCACCAAGGTTTACCGGACTCAAAAAGAAGATGGAGCTTGCGGGAATGCCCCAGACTCCTGTGCAGTTTGTCGAGAAGGTAGTGAGTACAACTATCCTCATCACGATAGGTCTGCTGATTGTTTTCGGGCTTATTTTCAATACGTATGACATAATGCTTTTATGGCTCGTACCTCTGGCAGTGGTATTTCCCATAGTGGTATTCTACTATCTTATGCTGTACCCCGATGCCGCGATGCTCAGGAGGAAAAGGGACCTTGATTATGAAATAGTATTTGCGGGCAGGCACATCGTAATAGCGCTTAAATCGGGTATGCCTCTTTTCGAGACTCTGGTTGGTGCTTCAAACGGATACGGCGAAGTGAGCAACGAGATCAAGAAGATAGTGGACAAGATAATGCTCGGTATTCCGACAACCCAGGCGATAAGGGAGGTTGCACAGAACAATCCTTCGAAATACTTCGTAAGGATGATGATGCAGATTGCGAATTCGGTGGCAAGCGGTGCGGATGTCGGAAATTCGCTGGAGGCAGTCCTTGACCAGATTTCAAAAGAACAGGTCATCCAGCTCAAGGAATACAGCCAGAAGTTAACTCCCGCGGTAATGTTCTACATGCTCTTCGGAATAATAGTTCCTTCTATTGGAATAGTGATTGCAGCAGCGCTTCTTTCGGTAATAGGCGGAGGCATTTTCGGATTGAATTCCACTTTGCTTATACCCGTTTTCCTGGCGATAGCGATAATCCAGTTCCTGTTCCTCGGATTGATCGAGAGCTCCAGGCCGAAGTATCTGGTGTAGGTGGTTTTAATGGGAAACGAAACGATATTTGAAACTGTTGGGCGTCTTTTATTCACCAGGACGAGGATAAGGCAGCTTGAAAGGGAATTGAGAAGCGCAGGTATAGACACTCCCGCGGATGCATTTTCAGGATACGTAATACTCAACGTTCTTGTGATTTCCGTTTTCATTACCGCTTTCCTTGCGTTTTTCGGGCCAACATCCGGGCCCGTTGCTTCAGCACTGGCAATAATATCCCCGGATATCCCGGTATTCGCAGCCTGGTTGGTTATCTTCCTGGTAATCCTGCTGGTGCTTTATTTCATCGCATTCGTCCTGCTTTCTTCCTATATTATAATGAGAGTGGAGGACAGGAGGGAAAAAGTCGAAATCGTTTTACCCGATTTCCTGATACTCGTGTCATCCAACATCAAGGCGGGCATGACCCTGGACCAGGCGATGTGGTATGCTGCAAAACCCGAATTCGGACTTCTTTCGGAGGAAGTGAGAAAAGTAATCAAGGGCTCGTTCGGAGGGGAATCGCTTGAAGATGCGCTTGACGAACTCAGCATCAGGTTTGATTCAAAGATTTTCAAGAGGACGATACTGCTTCTGAAGCAGGCCAATACCACCGGAGGGGAGCTTACCGACGTCCTTGAAAGGACTGCGGAAGACGTGAGGGAATCGATAATCCTTAAGAAGGAAATCAGCGCATCCCTCGTAATGTACGAGATTTTCGTTCTTTTCGCGGCGATAGTCGGAACCCCGTTTCTTTTTGCGGTTTCCGAAAAGCTTATCCAGATATTCGAAAGCCTTTCAGAGAACATGCCTTCCACCAGTGCCGCGTCCACCACGCAGTTCGGAGGATTCGGAGGATTTACGTTTGCGGGGCCGGTAATATCATCAAACGATTTCTTTTATTTCGCGGTTGCGACGATATTCATTACCACGCTCATTTCATCCTTCATCATGAGCGCGATAAGGACGGGTTCAAGGACCCACGGTATGAAATACTTCCCATTCGTATTGATTCTTGCATACATAGTCTACTGGTTGACATCAACAGTGCTGAATATGTTTGCAGTATTTTGAGGTGTATGAAAAATGAAAGGACACAAAAAAGGACAGGCGGCCATTGAGCGAGCTCCGTTCGCTGCTGGCAGCCGCAAGGGCCAGGCTGCCATGGAGTACCTTATGACCTACGGATGGGCGTTTCTTGTTATTCTGGTGGTTATTGCGATTCTGGGTTATTATCTATCAACCATATCGGTTCCTGAATCATGCCAGTTCGGAGCCGGATTCGAGTGCGAACAGCACCTGCTTGTTTCTGAATCAGGCACGAACAACGTATACCTGCTGTTCAAGCTTGGAAACCAGCAGGGCCAGGCAATCAACGTTACGAGAGTAAAATGCACTACCGTATCTGGAGGGGAGATTACGAAGCCCAGCACCGCTTTCTCGGAGAGGATTGCGGCGGGCTCTGACCAGGAATTCACCGTGAGGTATTGTGTTGACGAGAACGGAAATACAGTGTCACTTTCCCCGAATTCCAACTTCCAGGGGACGATTGCGGTGTGGTACAACTACCAGAACGAACTGGAAGGGGCTCCTGAAAGGCTTGCAACTGCCAGTGTGAGTGGAAAAGTTGTATCCGAATAATCTTTTTCTTTTTTTATTTTTGCGGGTGGTTTTATGGAGATAAGGGCAAGGCCTATTTCTAAAGGCAGGGGAGCCGGCGAAGTCCTTATTTCCAGAGAGCCTTTTTCGTTTTTAGGCGGGGTGGACCCGGAGACCGGCATCGTAATCGAACAGGGCCATGAGCTTGAAGGAAAATCCATAGCAGGAAAAGTTATGGTTTTTCCGCATGGAAAGGGCTCCACGGTAGGCTCCTACGTTGTTTTAGGACTTGCAAAGAACGGGAAAGCTCCCGCGGCAATGATTAATCTTGAAGCAGAGCCGATAATAGCGATAGGCGCTATTCTTGCAAATATCCCGATGGTTGACAGGCCTGAAAAGGACGTTTTCAAATTATTGAAAAATAATATGAAAGTGGAAGTAGACGGGGATAAAGGGGTTATAAGATTCTAGAAAGGAACGTTTATCCCGAGTTCTTTCAGCAGGAAATCGTACAATGCTATTACCGCGACTATTATGAATATGAACAATACCAGGTCGTACTTGAACCTGTGCTTTGCTTCTTCCGTCCTTTCATTATAGGAAACTATGTCCATAAGCTCGTCTCCGAAATAAACGGAGAATATCGTTCCTATTGCAGACAATATTATTATTGCCCAAAAAGGGAACGGAGTAACCAGTATGTGGTGGAACAGCATGAGCACGAATGTATTGTCGTAAAACTCCGGATGGAAGAAAAGAGCGTAGAGATTGAGGGAAATCGCAACCACCCATACCATTATCTCCGTATGCAGCATTCTCACATCCGCCACAATCCTCACAGGGAAATCTATGAGGAATCCCGCATCGGCAATCGGGGTGCACATTACGAAGAACGACCAGGTCAGCGCGGTTATAACAATACCGTACTCCACCCCGTATTCGTTCATTATGAATACGAAATAAGCCGCAAAAATAAGCAGAATCAGTATGAATTTGGTAAGGCTGTCCCTCTTGGTTTCGTGCTTCAACAGCTCTTCCCTGCGCTGGCGCATTTTTTCCTTTATGATGTAGTTGAATCCCATTGCTATTGATTAGAACGTGGCAGTTATTTATTTCTATTGCTCAAGAACTCTTCTCGTTTTTATATGAACGGTCGCATTGAACTTGTCCTTCATGAAGTTCTTCAATGCCTTAATCCTTTCTCCGTTTCGTCCGATTGCAATTCCCCTGTCCTTTTCATCAAGCATCACAATCATGGCCTTCTCGCCCATTATGTCCCTTTCCTCGATTCCAAGGATATTAACGTTCTTGAAGAAATTCCTTATGAATTCCTCCGGGTCGTCGCTGTTTCCCACGATTACGACTTTCTTCCTGAATGCATTGCTAAGCCTCTTTATATTTGCGCCTTTCTTTCCGATTGCCATGCCCAGGGACTGGGAATCTACTATGAAAACCAGGAAGCTTTCCCCTTCAACGTAATCCGAAGGCATGGTGCGCGTTACTTTTTCAAAAAGGGAAAAATAGCTCAGTCCTTTCTCGTTAAGTTCTACCATCCACTATCACTGTTTCTTTTTTGAAAGTTCGAGAATATTGGAGTTCCCCTCGTCCATCACCGAAAGTACCGATACCGGAAACGGCTTACCGCATACCGCTCCGAGCTCCATCGTGCTACCGTTGAATTCAAGGACGGGTATTTTTGACTTCGAAACGTTCTTCCTTATTCCTTCCGGAGTGTTTTTAGCGATTATAAGAAGCTTTGCATCACCGGCAACCGCCTTCCTCGAGCCGAATCCGACTTTTCCGCTTTCGACAGTAAGCCTGATTGCACTGATTACAGGATTTTCCTTTTCCTTTGTGCTCTTCCTTCTTCTTACTACTTTTTTCTTTTTGGTTTTCTTCGGTTTTTCTTCCTCGATATTTTCTTCTTCAATTTCTTCGGCATCTTCCTTTGCAACCATCCAATCCACCTATTTGTTCTTCATTACCAGTTTTATTTTTCCCGTTCCTACTGGCACGGTCTGTCCTACTATGATGTTTTCGGTAACACCCACCAGAAGCTCTTCCTCTGCGGTAGAGCCCGCTGCTATGAGGTGCTTCACCGTTTCCTCGAAGGCGGCCCTTCCGAGCACGCCCACCTTCTCTCCGCTCAAACCGTGCCTTCCTATCGATTTGATGTCACCGGAATATGTCATGGCATCTGCTATTAAAGTTATGTGTCTGATATCCACGTAAAGCCTCTGCATCTCCATTACGTCGTTTATTTCCTTGATTATCGCATTCCTTGCAGCTTCTATTCCGTAAACCCTCTCTATCTCCTTGATGTTGTTGGTATAAACCCTTGAGGGGTCTACTGCGGGGTGTTCGGATGCGCCCAGTATGTTGAACCCGCTCGCTCTGATGAAATATTCTCCGCTTTCGGACCTTACCACGACCGCCCGGTGTATCCCCTTCACTCCCTTTACTATCGAGTCCTTTATCTTGTTTGCCATTCTCCTTACGTGTTTGGCGGTAATCGGGTTCTCCTTGTCCTTTTTCCTGGACGCCTTGGGCTTTATCGTTATCTTGTTTCCGCTTACCCTGGTGTTGTCGGAAAATTCCTCGACGACCTTCTTGAGCATGCTGAAAGTGACTCCAAGGGCCCTGCCGTCTTTCTCATTGAATTCGATCTTCAGGGACCTGTTCTCCAGGTCGTCCGCAATGATGGCGACGTCGGATACGAATACGCTTCCGAGCTCTTTTGCAACCTTTTCAACTTCCGCCTGGCTTCTTGAATACGATTTCTTCAAATAAATATCGATAATCGGCTTTTTAGGCTCTTTCTTAGCATCAACAATCTCGATAAGCCTGGGCAGGCCGGTAGGCACGTGCTCTGCAACACCTGCATAGTGGAAAGTACGCATCGTCATCTGCGTGCCCGGTTCTCCTATGCTCTGCGCTGCAATAACGCCGACCGCCTCATACGTCGGAATCAAAATCTTGGGATCTTTTTTCGTAACCATCATATCACCTTTATGCGGTATCAATATCATCCTGCTTTCCTTCGGCTGAAATCTCGGCCTCGGAAGCGTACATCGGGTCTTTCCCGTCTCCCCCGTAAACGTACTGCACTATGCTCATATCCGCGTTCCTGACGGTACGGTCTTCGTATGCGACAAGGTCCTGCAGTGCGTTAATCAGCCTTCTCTGCATGTAACCGGAACGTGCGGTCCTTATTGCGGTATTGACAAGAGCTTCCCTTCCACCCATGGAATGCGCAAGAAACTCGTAAATCTTCAGTCCGTCCCTGAATGATGAATAAACGAAGCCTCTTTCCTTTCCGGTAAGGGCGCCTTTCTTGAAATACGGAAGCAGTCTTTTCTTGTATCCCCTTGAGGGCCTCTTATTCCTTACGGTCTGCTGTGCTACGCTTGCAGACATCTGGATTGCGTTGAGCAGGCTTCCTCTTGCGCCTATCTTGGCCATGATTATCGAAGGGTTCTTTATCGTGAGGTCGTCCTCGACTATCTTGCCTATGTCGTTTCTGGTCTGTGACGTTATCTGTATTACAAGCGCCTCCAGAGTCTCCTTAAGCGTCATTCCCGGGGCCCTTTCGAGGGATTTGTTTCTGTACTGCATTACGAGATTGTCTATCTCCCTGTTCATCTTGTCGGTAATATCGTTAACCTTTTTCTCCGCCTTGTCGGAAAGGGTGTAGTCCTTTATCGATACGCTGAGTCCGTGCATTGAAATCGCTTCAAGCCCCATTATGGTGCTCTTGTTCATGAATTCCCTGGTGAAATCAGGGCCGTAATTTATGAATATCCTCTCAAGAAGCTCACCTTCCATGGCCTTGCTTTCTATGGCCCCCTTGACAAGCTTTCCCGAACGTATTACCACGTCGCCGCCGAGTTTGGTATCCGTAACCTTCAGGCTCAAATCCTTGGGAAGAAGCTGGGAGAACAGCAGTTTTCCCGAATACATGCCTTTTTTCCTGTCGGGCGCCGGAAGTTCGGTTATTCCCACAAGGTAAAGCAGGCTTGCAGCCTCATCTTTTGTGAATTCCATATCGTCGTAAGTGAGGAAATAGAAACCAGAAACATGGTCCTCCTGGGGTTTGATAATCGCGTGGCCGTGCCTGGGCGAAAGTATCTGTTTGTCCACCTTCATAAGATATCTCGCTTCCGCCTGGGCCTCTTCGGTCTGCATTATGTGCAGGTTCATTTCGTCCCCGTCGAAATCCGCGTTGTAAGGCGCGCATACCAGGGGGTTGAGCTTGAACGTCCTTCCCGGAAGCACCTTTACAAGGTGGCCCATCATTGAAATCCTGTGCAGGGAAGGCTGCCTGTTGAATATGGAAATATCGCCGTTTATAATCTGTCTTTCTACAATCCACCCGACTTTCAGTCCCTCCGCAATCTCTTTCTTAAGCTCTTCTTCCTCCCCGACACTTATTCTTCTTCCATCGGACCTGATTATGTATGTTGCTTTGGGGTAGGCATCGGAAAGTATGTACTTTTTCAGCTCGTCAATGTTCCATTCGGTTACTGCAATTGGTATGGTAAGCTCCCGGGCAATCCTTTCCGGAACACCCACTTCATCCATGCTTATCCTGGGGTCGGGTGAAATCACCGTTCTTGCGGAGAAATTCACCCTCTTGCCTGAAAGGTTGTACCTGAACCTTCCTTCTTTTCCCTTGAGCCTCTGGGCAATTGTTTTCAACGGCCTTCCGCTCCTGTGCCTTGCGGGCGGAATGTTCGCGGTCTCGTTATTGAAATATGTCGTAATATGATACTGCAGAAGCTCCCAGAGGTCTTCTATGATAAGCTGAGGAGCGCCCGCATTTATATTCGCCTCCAGCTTCTGGTTTATCCTTATAATATCTACCAGTTTATGCGTAAGGTCGTCTTCGCTTCTTTCACCGGTTTCCAGCGTAATTGACGGCCTGACGCTCACCGGCGGAACAGGAAGAACCGTAAGAACCATCCACTCGGGCCTTGAATAAATCGGGTCGAATCCGAGGGTCCTCAAATCCTCGTCGTTTACGGATGCCAGCCAGTCCCTTATGTCCGTGGGAAGGAGGATGCTCCCGTCTTTCAGTATTCCCGTGGGCTTGAGCATCTTGATTTCCGGAAGCTCCTCTCCGCAATGCGGACAGTATTTTCCGGTCGATTTAACCTTTTTCTCTTTCACCTTGGGCTTCTCCTCTTTCTTCTCTTCGGGTTTTTTCTCTTCAGCCCCTTCAACCACTTCAAGCAGTGAAGGTACTTCGTCTTCCTTTGCCTTTTCCTCAGCTGCTTTTCTTGCAGCCTCTATCTTTGCCATGTCGGGCTTTACTTTCGATGCCTTTCCGACTGCCCTGTAGCATGAAGGACAGGTTGCTTTCAATACGGAATAAATAAGTTTTATGAATTCTACGTGTATTACCGGCCTAACCAGTTCTATATGCCCGAAGTGTCCCGGGCATTCTTTTACCCTTCCCCCGCAGGTTTTGCACCTCAGACCCGGGTCGACGACACCGAGCCTCGTATCCACAAGACCCCCGTCAATCGGGTAACCGTCATCGTCATAGGTATCCGGAACGATGATTTTGGTTGCAGACATTTTCCTTATCATTTCAGGCGAGAATATCGAAAACCTGATTTTATTCAATACGTGCTGGACTTCGGTCATAATCATTCACCTTTTTTCTTCAACAACAATCTCGGGAAAACATAAAGCGATTTGATCTCGTCGAGCAGGAGCTTGAATGCATAGCTCATCTCCACCGGCTCTACATTCTCGCTTCCGCAGACCGGGCAGACATCCCTGTTCCTGGCATGGTCATGCGTTGCGGTCGAACCGCATTCGGTGCAGACGAGCTGAATCGTCTTGTCGCTCTCCTCGAGCATCCTTTCCTTGATAAGCATGCTGGCGCCATAGCCGATAAGACAGTCCCTCTCCATCTCACCGAATCTGAGGCCTCCTTCCCTTGCCCTTCCTTCAGTCGGCTGGTGGGTGAGCAGCTGCACCGGCCCCCTGCTTCTTACGTGCATCTTGTTCGAAACAAGGTGGTGCAGTCTCTGGTAATATATAACACCAATGAATATTTTCGCTTTTATCATCCTTCCGGTTACCCCGTCGTAAAGGTATTCCTCCCCGTATTCGTCGAATCCGGCTTTCTTCAGCTCTTCCCTGAACTTGTCTTCCTGGTCACCGCTGAATGCGGTCCCGTTTTTCATAGTTCCCTTAAGCGAGCCTGCTTTTCCCCCGAGCATCTCCAGAAGATGTCCTGCAGTCATACGGCTGGGTATGGCGTGGGGGTTGACGATGAGGTCCGGGCATACCCCGCTCTTAGTAAACGGCATGTTTTCCTGAGGCACGAGAAGTCCGATAACACCCTTCTGCCCGTGCCTTGAAGCAAGCTTGTCCCCCACTTCGGGAATCTTTACTCCCCTTACCCTCACTTTTACCAGCCTGTTTCCGCTAGGCCCTTCGGTAATTAGTACGGAGTCGATTTTTCCTTCTTCTCCGGATTTAAGCGCAAGCGAGCTTTCCCTTTTCTTTTCCTCTATAGCTCCGAATACCGAAATTTCTTCAAGGAATCTCGGAGGCGACGTCTTTCCTACAAGGACATCTCTTCCGGTTACATGGCTTTCGGGAATGACTATTCCGTCATCGTCAAGGTGTGAGTATGCTTCTTCGCCCCTATACCCGACTACTTCGGGGGTGGGCAGTTCAATTGTATCCTTCTGTCCTCCGGGATAAAGCCTTTCTTCGGTTTCGTAAGTCTTGAACATCGCTACCCTCTCAAGCCCCCTGTCGAGAGAAGAGCGGTTTACTACGATAGCATCCGCCATGTTGTACCCATGGTGTCCTATAAGGGCAACAACGCAGTTCTGGCCAGCCGCCCTCTGCTTAAGATTAAGCGCATTGTAGACATTGGTCCTGACTATGGGCTGCTGCGGGCAGTACATCGCATACGCCCTTGTATCATATCTTGCATTGAAATTGGTCGCATAGATGCCCAGAGACTGTTTGGCCATAGCGCAGGCCATCGTAATCCTGGGGGATGAGTTGTGCTCCGGATACGGAAGCACCGAAGCGACTATTCCGAATATGTTTGAAGAATCGACTTCAAGATGGGTGTGCTCGTCTCTGATTTCGTCTTCTTTTGCGGCTATAAGGCTGTTCTCCTCCTCCTGCGCATCCAGATATTCTATTATCCCCATCTTCACCAGATGATCCCAGCTCAATTCGTTTTTTTCCACCCTCTTGAGTATTTCGGGAGTAAGTCTTGATTTTCCGTTTTCCACTACGATGTAAGGCCTTCTGACTCTTCCCTTATCCGTAATAATATGGAGTTCGTTTATTCTTTTATTGAAGAAAATATTGACCTGGTAGTTGAGTTCATTAATCCTTCTTCTTTCCCTGAGCCTGTTTGCCAGGTTCTTTCCGTCGGGATGATGCCCAACGAATTTTCCATTAAGATAAACTGCGGTTTTTCCAGCCGGTTTTTTGCCCATAATTATCACCTATTTTACGTCGTAGGATTTAAGGAGCCTCATTACGTCCTCCTCCTCAACTCCAGTAGATACCTCCGCGGTAATCGCGAGGTTCTTTACAAGCGAACAGCTCGGCCCTTCGGGAGTCTCACTCGGACAGAGTTTTCCTATGTGCGTTCCGTGAAGGTCTCTCGCCTTGAAGTGCGGGTGTTTCTTGCTCAGGGGGGATATCACCCTTCTGAGATGCGAAACTGTTGAAACATAGCTCACCCTGTCAAGAAGCTGTGAAACACCGGTCTGCCCGGCTATCCAGTTTCCCGTAGCCATCGCATATCTTATCCTGTCCGCCATGGCATCCTGTCTTACCAACGTATGAACCTGAAGTCTTCTTCCCCTCGCATCTGCTCTTGAAGCCTGGTAAACAAGGTCTTTCACCAGGAACTGGAATGCATACCTGAACAGCTCCTCCATAAGGTCCCCTGCGAGCTTTACCCTTTTGTTTGCATAATGGTCCTTGTCGTCAACAACAACCTGTTTATTGGCAACCCCTGTAGCTCTTTCAGCCATTCTTATAAGATATCTTGCCTTATCCATCCTTCTGGTTTTTTCCACTCCCACGTGCGGAAGAAGATAGTTGTCTATGAGGTTTTCCATTCTTGTAAGCCTGAATTCAGGAGGCTGTCCGGGCGAGAGCTTCCTGCTGAGCGTGTCTATTGCCTCGTCCTTTGTCTTGGAGGGCGATTCTTCGAGATTAAGCACTACGTCGTTCCTTATGATTTCATTATCAGAAAACGCTTCCCTTATTTCTTTGTCCGTCCCGAGCCCCAGCACTCTCAGCATCTGCACCAGCGATATCCCGGGAGGCGTCGAGGGGAATTCTACGGTGTACATGCCGTCCGCATTCCTTTCAACAACGCATCTTGCCCTGAATCCGAAATGGGTTGAAAATATTTTTGCCACTATCCCGTTTCTTTCCTTTGTTACCATGAGCTTGTTCGGAACGAGGTCTTCGATGCTTACGAGCACCCTCTCGGAGCCGTTAATGATGAATTAGCCCCCGGGGTCGTCGGGGTCTTCCCCGTTTTCTATAAGCTCGTTTCTTCCCATGCCCGAAAGATAGCATAATCTGGATTTGACCATCACGGGTATCTCGCCGATGAAAACGTCCGAATAAACCGGCCTTTCTATTCCGTTGAACACCGGGACTATCTCAAGGAAAACTGGTGCGGAATAGGTTATGTTCCTGAGCCTTGCCTCCTGGGGATGAACGTGTCTATACCCTCCCCTCACTTCATAGTATCTGGGCTGTTCAATCCTCGCCTTGCCTAGCTTGAGTTCGAATCCCTCGACATTGGTCTGTATCGTTCCCATTCTGTCGATGACTCCCTGTATTCCTTTATCCAGAAATCTGTTGTACGAACTGAGCTGCTGATTTACCAGACTATTGCTCCTGAAATAGGAGTTAACAAGTGTTTCAATCATTTCAAAACCTCCCGATTATGCTATTTGCCTACTACGACCTTGTAGGTCAGGTATTTACCCGTCTTGTCCTCTCTTTCAATTTTGATTATGTCCCCCGCTTCCGCCTCCAGCGCCACTGCCGCAGGGTCGTTTATTTTCAATTTCGGAAACTGGGATGAGTTTATCCCGTATTTTTTAAGAATTCGGTTTTTTTCGGATTCGTTTATTTTTTCCATTTTCGGGACAAGATGATAAGAAAGCACATCCATTTCTTTTTTGGTTTTTGATTTTTTAGATTTTTTTGCCAAGCAGGACCACCCGGATTTTTTAGAGATAGAGACCTCAGGCTAGACTTGCCTCTAATCCAACGTATCGTATATTTTCAAAGGAAAACCTTATAAAGGCTATGCTATTGCCTATTTCAACACAACCCCTGCACAATGCCGCAGAATTTTAATCATCTGCAGGTATATTGCGATTAAAACTTATAAATGTTTTCCAGCTTCATCTCGCAGTCTTTTTGTCCTTGAATTCCATTTCGTATATCTTTTCTTTGGCATTATCTATTGCATTTGCCATAAGCTCCGCAAAATCATTTTCAATATTTCCGTCTTCAACATAAATATCAAGCACGCCGTCATAAACTTCCTTCGCATAAACAACCCACTGCTCTATCTTTTCATCCATGTCCGCTCCCTTGCATTCCCTTTTGTACAGCTCCACAAGCACGTCTCCTACTTTTTCCGGCAGTTCGTCTATATCTGTCTTGTCCACTACTATCCATATCGCCATTTTCCAGTTCCTGCTTTCCATCGTTTCTTTCAGGTCCCTCTCGCCCAGTCCGAGCTTGGTTCTCACCCCGTGCTTCAGCCTGAGCAGTCCTTCGGTTAGCGCCTTTCCGGCCTTGGTTCTGAACACCTTGCTGTCATTCAGGTCTGCGACTCCTTCTTTTATCGCATGCCTGTCGCGCAGTGACAATTTCCTATCTGCCATTGAAAACTGTATTGAGCATATAATCTATTTAATTATTGTTAACAAAACCCATTCATGCTTTTCATCAAAGTTCCGAAAAACAAGGCGGAAAAAACAAGGCAGCATCTTCTGGACGAAGGACTGTATGCGAAGGACTACAAAGTATTCAAGGATGAAAAGTACGTATATTTCCCTATAACAAAAAAAGCCAAAGGATACGAAGCAGTGGAAATGGAAGGGGAGAAATTCCAGCGCACAAAAAAACTCCGTGAGCTTCTTTCAAAAATACTTACTGAAAAGGAATTTGAAAACCTTGTAACATCCTACGATTTAATCGGCGATATTGCAATAGTTGAAATCCCGGAAGAGCTTGAAAAAAAGGAAAAGAAAATTGCGGAAGCAATACTTGAAACGAACAAAAGACTTAAGGTTGTTGCAAAAAAGCTCGGCCGCGTGGACAGTGAGTTCCGCGTCCGTCCCTTGAAAGTAATTGCAGGAGAGAACAGGACTGAAACTTTATACACTGAACATGGATGCAGGATGAAAGTGGATGTTGCAAAAGTATATTTCTCAATAAGATTAAGCACAGAGCGCAAAAGGATTGCAGAACTGGTAAAGCCCAAAGAAAAAATTCTTGCACTCTTCGCAGGAGTCGGCCCCTTTCCATTGGTGATTTCAAAAAAACGGCCTAAAACCGAAATAGTCGCAATAGAACTGAACCCCGAAGGAGTAAAATACATGGAGGAAAATATTAAACTGAACAAAATGAAGAACATAATTCCTGTTGAAGGCGATGCCAGGAAAATCGTTCTGGAAAAATACAGAAATTTTGCAGACAGGATCCTTATGCCTCTTCCTAGAAGCGCGGACAAGTTCCTTGACGTTGCAATTGCAGGGGCAAAAGACGGATGTATTGTCCATATCTACAATTTCGCGCCCATTGAAAACTCCTATGATGAAATTGAAAAAAAGATTTTCAAAGAAGCTAAAAAAGCAGGAGTAAAAGCGGAAATAGTGAATAGAAAAATAGTAAGGCCATATGCACCGAAGATAGTCCAGGTGGTTGTTGATTTCAGGATAAGAAAATAAACGATTATAAACAGAAGATGCATAATAAGTCTCATGGAACTATCTTTTGAGAACAACACGATAAAGCTTTCCCGCACTCTTTCGATTGTAGATGAATTTACGTTTGAATTCGTAAAACTGCTCGAAAAAGCTGGCATCAGTTATGCGATAGTTTCAGGCTATGCAGCCCTTCTTTTCGGCCGTGAAAGAATAACGGAGGATATAGACATCCTGTTCGACCGCAATGATAAGGATAAAATTGAAAAGCTGTACGAACTTATATCGAAAGATTACTGGCTCCTTAATGCGCGCTCATTCGATTCTGCAATGGCGCTTCTCAAGGAAAATTCGGCCGTAAGAATCGCAAAAAAAGACACCATTTCCCCCAATATCGAGCTCAAGCCTGCAAAAAACGAGTTTGACGATTATTCCCTTTCAAATGCTACAACGGTTATTGTGAACAAGAAGCACGAGATACTGATTTCCCCTCTTGAACTGCAAATTCCATATAAATTATACTTAAGCTCAAAGAAAGATCTGGAAGATGCGCGTTTCCTCTATGACATCTTCAGGGAAAAGATTGATAAAAACAAGCTCTCATATTTTTGCGGAAAGCTGGGTGTTGCCGATAAAATTCATTACCTGGGTGATTGATATGGCCGATTTGAAAAAGCTCGATGAGGAACGCGAAAAAGACATTCTCGATTCATTAAAAGTCATAGACATAATGGCGGAATGGATAAAATCAAAGCCCAACAAAGTCTGGTCAGCAAAACAGGCGACATTATTCAAATCCGTCTATTCTTCCATTAACAAGAACTGG
>Ga0180434_10002060_pt1 | contig 27584 bp, 24 predicted proteins | sample SS_ome_7_FD_132453 | JGI IMG/M metagenome (GOLD analysis project Ga0180434, IMG submission 132453) | Hypersaline lake sediment archaeal communities from the Salton Sea, California, USA - SS_1_D_2 metaG | ecosystem: Environmental > Aquatic > Non-marine Saline and Alkaline > Hypersaline >... | reverse complement strand
TGTTACATTCCCACCAACTTCCGATTCGATTCACGTGTTATATTTCCGCTTTCACTTATGAGCTTTATCATCACGAGGATCGTTGTTGCTTCTATCTTGATTGGCGAAGCTTTAACATTTCTTACTCTGGTGTTCGATAAGGTTGGTGAAAAACTTAGGCAACAACTTCTGATCCCCAATCTCATTTGTCCTGTGGTGCTTGCCCCGACAAAACGAGAATCCATTCGATTAGTATAACACCGGGTGGCACTTTAATTCAAGATTTCAGTGTGGCTAACACGCTCGCCGGACTGGCGTGGTTTTGTCATTCCCCAGGCGTCAAGCGGCAGGAAGCGTCGGCAAAGATGGGGAGGATGTTTCATAGGCGGTTTTATGGCCTTTAAAGCCCATGGGATGGCGATTGGCGCGCTCGCCAGGGGCGCATCTGCCCTGTCGGCTGGCGGCATAATTACCGGACGGACCAATCGTACTCTACAGCGGCGTAGATGGGCGGGCGACCCAAAGAGAAACAGCGTTTAGCCCTCGAAGTCGGTGTACCGTTCGGGGTATTGCCGTTCGAGTGCTTGTTCGCGGACGCGTACCTCTTGGGCATCGGCCCGTTTCTTGAGTCTGGTGCGAATGAACAGGTTGATACCGACGCCGACGAGTATGCCGATCAGGCCAATTGAGCTGACCATGTAGCAGACAACACCGGCACACACTGCTGCGATAACGGCAGAAATAAACCAACTGAAGACGACCCAGATCGTGCGCGCCAACTTTAGATCCGCATCGCCGCGTTGAAGGATTCGGTCGGCGGCTCCGGTTGCGATGACGGCAGCAAAGGCGACATAGGTGGTCGAGACGGGTAATCCAAGACTCGATGCGGTGGCAATAACACTAGCCGATACCGCCAGAATGACGCATGCCCGCAACGGATCATAGTGCATGCGCTTCCCCAATTCGGTTGTCGACGCGGGAGGAGCCAGCGAAGGTTTCTTGCCTCGAAGACGAATGAGTATCCGCGCCAGCACGATACACCATTGGGGCGCCCACAAACCCACATTATGAGACATACTTCCCGTTTGAACGGCCGCCTGAGTGACCCGCTGAGCGTTCTTGGTGGTCATGCCCATGAGTAGGAGAAGTCCGCAACCGAGGAGCATCCATCGTGAAATTTGGACCGCAACCGCTTGAGCGATAGGCAAATCCCTATGCTCAATCAAGCCAATCGAGGCCAACCCGGGCGAGGCGCAGTTCGCCAGATCGTTTTGGCCAAAGGCGAATCCCATACAGAAAGTGCCGATGATCGCCAGAACGGAGAATAACCAATACGCTGCTTTTTCGCGGAAGATGACCAGGAATGCATGGACGATAATCGCGAAGATGCCCCAGAGTGCAAAGACGACAGTCGCTGCGCCGTAGACTTCGATGATTTCCTTATTGAGATATTGGACAAAGCTCACGTTTTTCATGCCTTTGACGAGCATGAAGTAGCAGAGCATGGCCAGCATTCCACCCCCTGACCACGCTCCGTGGAGCAGTAGCGTTGCAAGATGCTTGCCGCGCTCTCGGATGGCGCCACGAACCATCCGTTGAATGAGAAAGCCGGCGATTCCACTGATGATGATGGAGCAAACGATCGCTCCGACCACCGTGCTCGCCTTGTTCCAATGCACGATCGCCGACCCGCCGACGGCGAACGACGCGCCGAGTAGCTCGAACACGAGGCAAGCGGTTGTGCTTACCGGCATACCAAACGCGGAGTACCCGTAGAGCAGCACCGTATCCACGACGTAGACGGACGTGTATACCGCCAGGGCTTCTTCCGTCGAGGTCAACATAGCGGGATCGAAAATACCTTTGCGAGCGGTGTCGATCACCTGGGACGACGCGGCTGCGCCAAGGACCACGCCAAGTCCCGCAACCCATACGGCTACTCGACGCGTCAAGATGCGCGCACCAAAGACCGCATTGGTCAGATTAGCCGCATCGTTTCGGCCCACCTCGACCGTATCCCAGAGGAGCATGCCAACGGCCAGGATGAGCGACCCATAAAGGAAGGGACTCATTGACCCCCAGTCCCAGGCGGCTAGCAGACTATCTATCATCAGGAGGAAGCTCCGTCATCCCCGTTCGCTGGAAGTTCCAGAGAAAGACCCCTTCACTTCACCAACATTCGTCGCAGACGTTCCCCCGTCTTATCCGCATGGTTCGCTAATCGGCCTAACTCACAGAAGATGTTTGACCAGAGAAAAATGTCGGTGGCTCGTATCTTATCTTCCAACGCGTAGAGCTTCTGGGCTAGGTTGTACTGGCTCTTGTCCGCTTCCCATTCGGCATGGTCGGCTTGAGCGACGATCTCAAAGATCTGGGCCGCTCTGGCACCGCCGAAATCCTCGTTTACCAGATCAGCCAGTTGGTCCGTGCATTGGAATAGCAGTTCACAGACCTTTACGACCTGTTTGGCATGACTCATCACGTCATTGGCGAGGGTATCGGGTAACTCGATTTTCTTGATCGTCAGAAGTACGGCCAAGTCTTCGACGCCGTCGGGAATGTCATCCTGCATCTTCAAAAAGGCCAACAGGTCGCCTCGGTAAATGGGCAAAAAGAAGTTCTTGGGGATTCGACGCCGGATCTCGTTTTTGATCTCGTCGGCTTTGTGTTCCAGCTTGAAGACCTGCTGCGTCAGCGTGTGCAGTCGGTCGTAATCCTTGTTCCGTACGCACTCGAACATGGGTACAACCAGAGCGACACACTCCTTCACGACTTGCATGTGCTCACTCAAAGGACCGAACGGCGACTCTTGGAATCGATCAAAGACGCTCACGATGATTGCTCCTGTAAGCGCGTTTTGTGTCAAGGGTGGTTTACATTCAGGGTCCGTGTCCGGCCGAAGCCGACATTTTTCCTTACCCTTGGAACCCTTGGACCGCTACCGGACGGGTGATTCTAGCGGTCCCTCCCTGGACTGTAAACATGGGCCCGCGTTCGGGTTTGAAGTGCGGTGATCGCTGGCGTACGATGGCTGAAGGTGTGTTTCTCCCACCCGTCACAGGGTGCAAGGTCGATTTTGAGCGGAAGAACCGAGGATGTCCGAGTTCAAGATTCACAGCGAGTTTCAGCCCGCCGGCGACCAGCCGGCCGCCATTGAGAAGCTCACTGCCGCCTTTCAACGCGGGCAGCCGCATCAATGCCTGCTCGGCGTAACCGGTTCGGGTAAGACCTTCACGATGGCTCATGTGATCCGGAACCTGAATCGGCCCGCTCTGGTCATTAGCCACAACAAGACCCTGGCGGCTCAGCTTTACGAAGAGTTCAAAGATCTTTTTCCAGAAAATGCGGTTGAGTATTTCGTGAGTTACTACGACTACTACCAGCCGGAAGCCTACATCCCGCAGCGCGATATTTACATCGAAAAGGATGCTTCCCGCAACGATGACCTTGACCGCCTTCGCCTCAGTGCGACAAGTTCGCTAGTCTCGCGACGAGACGTGGTTATCGTCGCTAGTGTTTCGTGTATCTTTGGACTCGGCTCGCCGGAAGATTTCAAACGTAGCATTATCACGGTTCGCGCGGGCGACACCTGCGAGCGCGACGAGCTGCTTCGGAGATTTGTCGATCTTCAATACAGCCGTAATGACATTGATTTCAAGCGAGGCACTTTTCGCGTCCGCGGCGATGTCGTCGAGCTACATCCAGCCAACGAGGAATTCGCCTACCGGATCGAATTTTTTGGCGACGAGATCGACCGGATCGATTTGATCGATCCCTTGACGAGTCAGGCACTCACGTCCCAGGAGGTCATCTTCATCTACCCCGCCGTTCACTACGTCATGCCGGAAGACCGTTTGGCTGGCGCGGTGCAGTCCATCCAAGCTGAACTTGACGAACGTGTAATGCAGCTTCGTCGGCTTGGCAAACTGCTCGAAGCTCAGCGGCTGCTGGCTCGAACCAAATATGATTTGGAGATGATCCAGGAGGTGGGGTACTGCAGCGGTATCGAGAATTACTCCCGCCATTTCAACGGGACGCCGCCGGGGACCAAGCCGTTTACGCTGGTGGATTACTTCCCTCAAGATTTTTTACTGATTATTGACGAATCGCATGTCACCGTTCCGCAGGTCGGCGCGATGTGGGCTGGCGATCGGAGCCGAAAGGAAGTGTTGGTCGAACATGGCTTCCGTTTGCCGTCGTGTATGGATAATCGCCCGCTCCGGGCGGAAGAGTTTGAGGGTATGTGGAATCAAGCACTTTTCGTGAGTGCGACGCCTGCGCCTTATGAACTCAAACTCTGCCAAGGCGACGTGGTCGAGCAGATTATTCGGCCCACCGGTTTGGTGGATCCCGAGATCGAGGTGCGCCCTGCCAGAGGTCAGGTGCCCGACCTTTTGGACCTGATCGCTGGGCGTGTGGCCGTTGGCGAGCGTGTTTTGGTGACGACCTTGACCAAGCGACTGGCGGAGGATTTGTCAGCTTACATCGAGCAACGCGGTTTTCGCGGGCGTTATCTCCACAGTGAGATCGATACGCTTGAACGCGTCGAGATTCTCAACGATTTGCGCAAAGGGGAATTCGACGTACTGGTCGGCGTGAATTTGTTGCGCGAGGGGCTGGATCTTCCCGAGGTGTCGCTGGTAGCGATTATGGATGCGGATAAGGAGGGCTTCCTGCGAAGCGAGACGTCGCTGATTCAGACCATTGGCCGAACCGCACGCAACGTCAACGCGCTCGTCATTTTGTATGCAGACAAGGTGACGCCAAGCATGCAGCGGGCGATGGATGAGACGAATCGTCGGCGTGAGATCCAGATCCAATACAACGAAGAGCACAAGATCACTCCGGAAACGATCAAGAAGGCGATTCGCAGCACGCTGGAGCATGAGGTTTCCGCGCGGAAGACGGCTCGCCAGGCCGTCCAAGCGAGCGAGGAAGAGTATGATCGCGCCGAATTGGTCACCATGCTGGAGAAGGAGATGCTCGATGCGGCCGAAGCCCTCGACTTTGAGCGGGCGGCTATGTTGCGCGATCGTCTTAAGGAATTGCAGGATGCACCCACTTTGCAGAAGACGAAATAGAGGATCGTACTTTTGGATAAAGCGAAGAAGATACACGCATGATGACACAACAAATCGATCGAGAAGAACTGCAACGGCTATGGGAGCATGCCCTGGCTGAAGATGGTGCGGACCGCGACCTGACGTCACGGGTGACCACGGATGAACACGTTGAGGTCCAAACGCAATGGGTGAGCCGGCAAACCGGTGTCTTTGCGGGCCGCGTGATTCTGGATCTGCTCGGAGACGTTTGCAAGGGTCAGTTAGCTGTTACTAGTGAAGTCAACGACAGCGATCGGCTTGAAGGCGGCACCGTAATCGCGACGTTGACCGGACCGGTGCGTTTACTTCTGAGTATCGAACGGACCTTGCTCAACTTTCTTCAACGGCTCTCTGGCGTCGCCACACTTACACGTCAGTATGTCGATGCGGTCGCCGGTACCCAAGCGAGAATCTACGACACGCGCAAGACCATTCCCGGTTGGCGGCAGCTGGATAAGTACGCGGTTCGTTGCGGCGGCGGATCCAACCACCGGATGGGATTGCACGACGCGATTTTGGTCAAGGACAACCACATAGTTGGGGTTCCCACCAGTCGTCTTGCCGCTGCTGCTTTGGAAATGATCGCCCGGATAAAGGCGTTGGACGCGTCCCCCACGTTCGTCGAGTTCGAGGTCGATACCTTGGAGCAATTGGACGAGCTTCTCGAGGTCGTGGGTATCGATGTCATTCTACTGGATAATTTTACACCCGAGCAGATGCGCGAAGCCGTTACGCGTCGAAACGCCAAGGGGCTCGTAAATAAAGTGCAACTTGAGGCCTCGGGCGGCGTGGATCTCGAACACGTCCGCGCGATTGCCGAAACGGGTGTCGATCGCATTGCGATTGGTGCTATCACGCACTCGGTTCCCGCCCTCGATATCAGCATGGAGATATGGAGTGGCAGCCGGCCCAACTCACCGAAAGTCCCAGCGGGGTGATCCTGCCAGCGTCGCTCCTGAATATCCTGGGCGTGGGGCAATCGCTGGAAATCGTAGCGGATCATGAGTTATGGCCGATTGCGAGGTCGTTTCGGTGCGTTGGTTACCGTTCTGGGCCTGCTTCTAGCATTGAGTACCTCTATCCTCGTACAATAGATGATCGGTGGAGTGGGCGAGGTGATCGCTCGGTCGACCCGTCGGTGGCATGTCCCCGGCAGGGCCGGCCGGGAGGAAAGTCCGAACTGGGTAGGGCACGGTGGTCGCTAACGACGACCCAGCGCGAGCTGCGGGAAAGTGCCACAGAAAACATACCGCCTGCCCATTGTCCCTCGGGGCGACGGGCCGGTAAGGGTGAAATGGTGCGGTAAGAGCGCACCGCGAACGCGGGTGACCGCGTCGGCAGGGTAAACCCCACCGCCAGCAAGCCCAAATAGGCAGCGAGAGGCGGCCCGTCTCGTTTGAGCTGCGGGTAGGGTGCTTGAGCGGTCTGCTTTACCGCGGACCGCCTAGATGAATGATCGCCGTCCGCATGAGCGGGTAACAGAATTCGGCTTATTCGCCCTCTCCACTTCTTTTTGAGCGACCCATAACGGTTGAACGGTGATATGATTCCACGGGTTGGCAGAGGTGATTGAGGATCGTGGAATAAAAAATCGGCAAGGAAGAGAAGCATGTTATTACTGAACACAGATAGTCAAGCGAAATGTGGACCGTGGGGAGTACCCAGAGCGGTCCTACTTGTTGCGGTTGCTGTTGCGGCGAGTATCGTCGGTTGCATGGGGCAGGCGTCCAAGCAGTATCAGACCGGCAAGGATTTGCTCGCCCAAGGCGAATACGACGAAGCGGTCGAATCACTACGCCAAGCCGCAGCTCAAGAACCTCACAACGGCGATATCCTGCGTAGTCTGGGAGATGCTGAATCCCTGGCTGCCGATCGACATGTTGACCGTGCCGAGAAGCTACTGGTTCAAGGCAAACTCACCGATGCGCAAATCGAGTTGCAGCGTGCGTTGGAACTCATGCCCGCTCATCCCCGAGGCAACCTCATGCTCAGAAAGGTGGAACGGCAAAGGCACAGAGACCGAGCTCGACCCGTTGTCGCAAACAGGCCAGCCTCTCCCGAAAAACCTTCGGTAGCTTCGACAGAGAAACGGTCTACCGCGCCCCCGCAAGTCGCTGATCGAACGCGACGGGTCCGTAAGGCACAGGCCGCAGGATCTCTGCGCTCGCCTACGGAGAAACGACCCAAAGCTCAGACGCCCGCACTGACCATGGCGAGCGAGCCGTCAGCTGCAGCAACGTCCGGTTCGCAACAACCCAAGTTGCCGGCTCGATCGCTTTCACGGGAGCAGCCGACCCAAGAGCGGACTCCGGCAGCGAAACCCGCCCCGAAGGTCAAACAAACTCGACCTCCCAAGCGGGCTTTAAAGCCAACGCCTATCCCGACCATGGAGCAAATTGTCGAAGAAGAGAAACAAATTGCCGTTGCGAACAAGACACCCACTAAGAAGTCCATCTCCACCCCACCACCAGCCCGTCCAAGGAAAGCTTTGCGGCCCGTCGTCGACGCGAAGAGGGCACCCACCGCAGCTGTGGCGAAGAAGCGATCCACTTCGCGCGTGTTGGTTACCACCCAGCCGGCTGACGCGCCACCGTCAAAGACCGAACCTATCCGCGCGTCGCAGGCCATACCAGCTACGACATACCGGGGTACGATTAGCCGTGATGATGACCGCTATCCCAAATCGGTGCGTACGCTCGACGGCATCGTGGTGAAGGTCAAGGATGCGGATTCAAAGCCATTGGACGCCGATTTGGAAATTCGTGTCGGCGGCATCAAGATCAAGAAGAAGGATCTACCTGTCGGCGCAGGTGTGACAATCCGTCTCAATTCAGGGCGGACCTATCGGCTGGTGGTTCTCGCGATCGATGGTAAGGAGGAAACGGTTCACTTCTCGCTCGAGCAGGTTGACTCGATCCCAGGTGTCCCAGGTTGAGGGGTTCCCATCGATCTGGGTCTCGATCTCTCAGTCTATTTTCGATCGCATGGTTTCGGACAGTGCAGGTGCTCGACCCATGGCATGGCTAATCGTGTAATCAAGTACCTCGAATGCGTTTCGGGCGGTCGTCGTGTCGAACCGACAAGAACGCAGGGCAGTCAAAATGGCCGCTGGAATGGTGCGTTTTTCAACCAGCGTCGGTTCGCACTGGCGACAGATCAGTCCGCCCTGGTGGGCCGAGAAGTATCCCGCACGTTCCGGGGGAGCAGGGCGACCACAGACGACACATCGCGTCAAATCGGGCCACAAGCCGGCTGACGTCAGCAAAGCGCACTGATAATCTGCCAGCAACGGCAGTGGATCCTCGCAATGCGCCAGTGTTCCCAAGCAAGCCACCAACGCATCGAATAGCTCCGGGTGCGGGTCGGCTTCTTCGGTCATCGCCGAGGTGATTTCGGCAGCGTATTGGGCTGCATACCAGCGGCGGAGGTTGTCGCGCATGCCAAGATAAGCTTCGATTTGTCGCCATTCGGTTAGTGTGGCAAGCGAACGTTCACCTTGTGTTTTCGGAATAAAAACCACAGAACCCCGCTCGAGCAGGTCGATCCCTATGGCGAATTTCGTTTTGGTACTGCGTTTGACGCCCTTGGCAATCAATCGACGGGGGCCATGCTCCCGGGTCAGAAACGCAAGGATCTGTGACGTTTCGGAATAGTCCAATCGCCGTAAGACAATGGCTTGATCTTTGATGGCGCCCATGCGTCGTAAATCCTGATCACGTGGCAATGCCGCCAAAACCGATTCATTGGGGACGATCGGCCGGCCCCGAAGCAGGCTGCGCGTTTGCCGAAGAGGTCGAAGCTTTTTCTTTCGGGGCGACACGCAACAGGTATTTCCAAAACATGCGATCGCCCCAAGGCCTCAGTTTCCTGCCGTCGAAGAACATAATAGGCGTCGAATCGATATCAAGAGCGTGACCCTGCTCGATGTTTTCGTAAATGCGATTCCAGGCGGACCTTGAATTGATACGTTTCCATAATTTGTCGTGATCGATGCCGATTCGCGCTGACGCTTCCTTGACAAAGCCAAGCGGGTTTTTGGCGACCGCTTTCGGGTCAGCGAACAGCTCATCATGCATTTTCCAAAAGGCATCATTGCCGCTGACGAGCCGGGCGGCTTCGGCTGTGATCGCCACCGCACACGAGGCCGCATGCAACGTCCGCTTGATGTGTTCGTTGCATTTCGTGTTCATGGGAAAGTGTTTGTAGATGACGCGGAATTGCCCAGGGAAATCCGCGGCTCGTTGCCGAAGCAATTCGTGGAGTTGCTGACAGAACGGACACTGGAAGTCGGAAAAGACTACCACGGTGTGTGGTGCGTCAGCGGGGCCGCGGATCGGATCATCGGGCGTGATGGGGATCGCGACTTGTTCCTGAGCGGCAAACTTTTCATAGTGGGCTTGGTAGTCCTTTTCGTAATCCTCGCGATAAGCTTTCTCGAGCTGGTGGCGGTATTCACTCCAGCCCACTGCTGAGGTGGTGATCGCCAACAACAGCGCGACCAGCAGAGACCTCGAGGTCGGCTCACCCGATGATCGTTCGTGACTTACCATGGGAGCCTGTTCTGCAAAGCCGGTCGATATCGCGTCCTGGGTTTCGATACGTCGGGTTCGCAGCCAGAGCATAATCGACGTAACGAACAGCAGAGTCGTCACAAGATGTGTCATCGCGCAAAGCGGACACCATTTATCCAATTGGGTGTACATGATGGCCGCGAGAAACACGCACCCGAACGTACCCGCCGCCGTCGCCAGTACGGGGATCACGTGAAGCCATCGGCGAGACCGCTGTGGCAGGCCGACGACGAGAAACCAAGAGAAAGCGGCTGCGAAGAAGAAGAATCCCCACAGGGCTGTTGGGAGGCCAGCGATTTTGCCGAACTTGCTGGCAAGGACGTCATCACAACTGGCCGATTCGACAGTTTCGCATAAGCCGCCCAGGATGGGGTCTGTTCGCAAAGTGATGCTGACGTGATGTTGGAGCAGGATTGCGCTGAGCATCAGGCCGACGAGCGACAGCAGAATGGCCAATCCTACGCCAAGACGTCTTGGTGAATGCCTGCTCATGGTATTTGCTTGCGTCCTTGCCGTCTGGGTACGCCTTGCCGTTGGTTACTTGCTGGCGGTCGATTGACGCGAACTTGTCGAAGCCGTTGGCATCTCGAGTGGCAGACTTTTGGGCTTGGGCTGCGTCGGTGACTTCAAGATCGTTTGCCAAACTTTGACGAACTGGAGGCCATTCAATCGCTTGTAATCGACAAAGACAGAAGGCGTGCTATGGACCTTGATCCAGTCGCGGTGACGGTTGTTGACTTTTTCACGTAAACCGAGGTTGTTACCCTCCAAAACGTCCGCTTTGACACGCTGCAACGCTTCATCGCTGTTGAACGCTTTTTCAAAAGCGTCGCCATCAAGGCCGATTCGGGTGGCATAAGCACGAAAGCTCAGCGACTTCTTTTTTCGCCAGTACCGCTGCGTACCGTACAGCAAGTCATGCATTTTCCAGAAGGCTTCGTTACCGCCCACCATGAAGGCTGCTTCCGCCGCCAACGCCGCTCGACACGCTGACGGATGCAAATTGCGTTGAGCTTCAGAATTGCAGTCCGTACAAATGGGCCATTGTTTGTAAATCACTTTGATGCCGCCATACTTGTTAGCCAACGGGACGATGCGTTTTTGCACCGTCTTCTCCCACTTGGCACAAGAAGGGCATTCGAAATCGCTGAAAATGATCACCGTGTGTTTGGCGTCCTTGGGTCCGCGCACCGGCTCATCTTCTGTTTCAATATAAACCGGTGTGCTCAAGTTCCATTCCAACAGGGCATGATTCCAATTGGATGAAAAATGCTCGTACGCCTTTTTGTAGTATTCCCATGTTTTCTTGGCGGCATCGAGTTTCTTTTCCAGTTCTTTGACCAACTCGTTGTCGCTGAGTTTGGCTGCCTCGGCAAGCACCTGACTCTTGGTGGCTTTCTGTTGCCGTGCCGACAAAGATACGCCCTCAGCATGGATCGCAAGCAGAATAACGATGGGCGTTACGAGAAGCATCCACCAATGGGGCCAAGGTCGGGGTGCCGGCGAGGGTTGGCGGATCGAGGTTGTTTCTGTCGCGTTTGCTTCCAGCGGCTCACCCGTGGTGTCGCCGCTCGTTGGCGACGGGTCGCCCGTCACAGCAACGGTCGCCAACTTGGGGGCACGAGGCCACATCGCCAACCCCAAAATCATCAACAACAGATTCCCCACATGCGTAACCATGCACAACGGGCACCAGACGCCCAGTTTCTTCATCTGGATCGTAAAGAATACGCTGGAACCCAAACCACACGCGATCACCATCATTAGAAGCAAATGGACCCACCATCGCGAGGGCGTCGGGCAGGCGATGAGCAGCAGCCAGAAAAACACCGCGGTGAAATAGAACAGGCCGAGATTCGCACTGGGGATGGCATATTGGCCGAGCCGAATGGTACTCCATTCGCTCTGGTCGACGGCCTCGCAGTTGCCGTTTTCAAACCAGGTGGTACAGATTTCATCCCACAGGCTAGCAGGCTTTGTTTCTGTTTCTGCTCCTGTTGCTGCTTCACTTTCGTTCGGCACATGCATCAATGCCAACTGATAGCTGACGCGCATTCCTGCTGCACTGACAAGGATGGCAAGGGCCCAAGCGATATGTCGGCCAAGGACGGATCTCAAGGTTCGCTCCTATTCGCTTACTCGAACACCGGTTTGTTGCCGGGATTCCGATAGTTGATGCACGAGGCGGACGAACGCGCAGGCCCCATCCCGCCTCATTGTTTCTCATGGTTTGCAGATGAGCCGCTCACACCCTAAACTCTCGCCCCTATGAGCAAGCCCAGAGTGATGATTCTACGGACAGCCGGTACAAACTGCGACGAGGAAACCGCCTACGCTTGGAGTCTTGCGGGAGCAGATCCCCGCCGCGTGCACGTCCGTCAGTTGATCGATCGACCGGCACTGCTCGATGAGTTTGCGATTTTAACAATTCCCGGTGGTTTCAGCTACGGCGACGACATTTCCGCAGGCAAGATCCTTGCGACGCAGATGATTCATCATCTCACCGATGCCCTTGCCGACTTTGTGCATGCCGGCAAACTTGTTTTAGGAATCTGCAACGGTTTTCAGGTACTCGTGAAAGCGGGATTGCTGCCCGGTGGAGAAAATGGCGGCACGGGCGTTCAGCAGGTCACGCTTGCCCAGAACGACTCCGCACGATTCGAGGACCGCTGGGTGCACCTCCGCACGTCGTCTAAGTCGAGTGCGTTCCTGCCGGCCGATGTCGTTCTTGCCATGCCGATCGCTCACGCGGAAGGGAAACTCGTAGCGGCCGACGACGCGATAAGGGCTCGCATTCTTGCGAACGGGCACGCCGCCCTGGTCTACTGTGACTCGGGAGGCAAACCTGGGCCGTACCCCGTCAATCCGAACGGTAGCGAGGCGGATATTGCCGGTCTCGCCGATGCGACAGGGCGAATCCTCGGCCTCATGCCGCACCCCGAACGACACGTGTTTTCGACCCAGCATCCCCAATGGACCCGCCGGCGAGCCACTCAGGCGGACGGTCGCGTTTTGTTTGATCATGCCGTGAAGTCGGCGAAATCAATCTAAGTCGTTGTTTCGCAGGGCTTTAACGCGTTTTTGGATTCCGTGGCTCGCGAGCAACTCCCTTCAGCGACCCCTCGTTTTTAGATTCAGTTCACCTCTTATCAACCCGATAACGCCGATGAGCAGGTCCGAGTCCATACGGACTTGCCTTTTGAGCGAGGAGACATTCAGTGCACGCATTCAGGCAGATCGAGAGATATGCTGCGCTGGCCCTTGGGCTGGCCCTCGTGGTCGGGTGTTCCCAATGGCCCCACCGCAGACAAGGTGAAATGGCGTCCGATCCGGGCGAAGTGTTGCCTGAGTGGGCTTTTGATGCACCCTACTATTTTCGACCGCCACCTGACGCGGATCCCAAGGCTGCCAGCGAGCCGAACGCCGATTATTCCACGCATTATTTCGTTTCCGACAAGGTTTTCCTCCTTGATCGACCTGCCAACGAAGTTCCGATCGATCGTGCGCCGCGGATTGCGGTTTGGTGGACGGATACGGATGGATGTATTTGGAACCGGGCCGGGTTCTTTGGACTCGCCCAGACACACTTCTCGTTCGTAGCGGGTGAGGATGCCGATTATGGGATTCGGTTTGTCGGCCCGGGTATTCGGGAATCGCTCACCGAGGAGACCATTCCCCACCGCATCTACCATTTGGATCGGATGCCGCCGTCGGTTTCCGTGTGGGTGACGCCCGATCTGCCCGTCTTCGATCCAGGTCAGACGGTAAATATTAGTTGGGTCGTGGATGATCGGTTCCTGGATGCGCGTTCGGCTCGGCTCAATATCTGTTGGAGTTGGGAGAATCCGGACATGCCGGAATGGCGTCCTGCCGAACCCTTGCCCATCGAGGCGGGTGATCCTGATTCGTTGGCGACGCGTTTGTGGCATCCGTACAAGAAAGACCTCGATGCCGAAGGGGTTCTTTTCTACGAGATTCCCAAACACCTGACCGGCGAGAGCTTCCAGCTTCAGGTTCGGGCCCAAGACCGAGCCGGCAATTACGGCGAGGGTTATTCAAGGCCCATTTTCGTCGGCGGCTACACCGACATGTTGAAGGGCACGGAATGGACGGAAAACAGCGACAACCACGGCTTGTTCGAGTCTCATCCGGCCAACCCTTTTCCGGATGAAGACGCCGAGTCCGAGGTGGTCATAAACCCAACGCCGGTGACGCCGGTGGCCAAGCAAAGCCCGGTCATGCAAAAGAAACCGGTTAAGCAAACGAATTCTGTGACCGTGAAAGATGTCTCACCCAAAGCAAACAAGGCATCTAAGACTTCCTCTAAGAATAAGAAGTCGTCGGCGAATGAGGACAACAAAGGGTCGGGCGCCATGCGCAATGACGCGCCTTGCCCCAATTGTCCGACGCATTCAAAGGAACACCAACAGTCACTCCCGAACGCCCAGATGTTCAGCGGTATCGCGCCGGAACCGGCTCCACGCCGTGGAAAGCCGGCGGCTGCTCCGACCACGCAACCAACAGCGTTGGCGGCGACACAACCCGCGGTTGCAACGACGCAACCGGTTATGCAGTTGCCCCAGTTACGCCCGATTGTCCGGTAGCCTGCATACGCACGAACCGCTACGCCCGATCTGAATGGGATCGATTCCCATCACGCATATCTTCATTGGCGCGTCTTCTCCCGCGTTGTCCCGTGGGAATCAATTGCTGTCATGGTTCACCGATTCGTGTACACTGTTGCACCATGGATCTTTTACATTTGACGCTAATTGTGGCACTGACGGCTACATCCCTTCAGAGCGGGAGTTTGCCAATGCAGACGGAGTATGCCCGGAAATTTGTCCCGGCCCACGCGGACATGGGGGACTGGAATCAAATAAAGCCCTTGTTCGATGCCCTCGATCAACGGCCCATCGACACCGTCAAACAGCTCGAACAATGGTTGCTCGAGTGTAGTGAGTTGCGTGCGTGTATTTCAGAAGAGAATAGCCGACGCTACGTGGCCATGACCTGCCAGACGGACGATCCGGCGAAGGAAAAAGCCTACTTGGAATTCGTCGAGGGGATCACGCCGAAATGTAAGCCACGTTGGCATGACATCAATCGGAAATATGTTGCATCGCCGGCGCGTAAGAAACTACCCGCCTCGCGCTACCACGTGCTTGATCGCAGCACGACGAATGTCGTCGAGTTATTCCGCGATGAGAATGTACCGTTGCAAACGCAAGACAGTAAGCTTGCCCAGCAATACCAGAAGGCTTGTGGTGCCATGGTCGTCGAGTACGGGGGTAGCGAGCAGACGTTGCAACAGATGGCCCGGTATCAGCGGGAACCGGATCGTTCAGTCCGGCAAGAAGCGTGGGAACGTGTCGTTGCCCGCCGCTTGCAGGACAGGGCCGCAATCAACGACATCTTCGATCAGATGATCGAGCTGCGAACACGGATTGCCGAAAACGCGGGTTTATCAAATTTTCGTGATTACCAGTTCAAAGCTTATGAACGTTTCGACTATTCGCCGCAGGATTGCTTGGCGTTTCACGAGGCGATCGAAAAGGTGGTGGTGCCGGCCCATCGCGCCCTCCAGCAAGAACGCTGCAAAACACTCAAGTTGCGTGCATTGAGGCCCTGGGACTTGGCGGTGGACCCGTACAACCGCCCGCCGCTCAAGCCGTTTCAGACGGCGGCGGAGTTATGCGACAAGTGTCGGCAAGTTTTTCATGAGGTGGATCCGGCCCTTGCCGCACAGTTCGATGTAATGGTCAAAGCGGGGTGGCTTGATCTCGAGAGCCGAAAGGGCAAAGCGCCCGGGGGTTATCAGGTGACCTTCGAGGAGGCGCGACATCCGTTCATCTTCATGAATGCCGTCGGGCTGCATGGCGATGTTGAGACTTTACTACACGAAGGTGGACACGCTTTCCACGCCATTGCTTCTCGCGATGAACCCCTGATCCAATACCGGGACTGTCCCATCGAAATGGCTGAAGTGGCTTCGATGGGTATGGAACTGATGGCGTACGACGCTTTGGATAAGTTCTATCAAAAAGAGGATCTCATAAGAGCTCGACGCGAACAACTGGAAGGCATTATCTACATCTTTCCCTGGATCGCCACGATTGATGCGTTTCAGCACTGGGTTTATGAGCATCCGGACCATTCGCCTCAGGAACGCACCCAGCAATGGCTGACGTTGTTGGATCGATTTGGCGGGATTGAGGATTGGTCAGGTTACGATGAAGCACGCCAAGCCATGTGGCAACGTCAACTGCACTTGTTTGCGTACCCGCTCTATTACATTGAATATGGCATTGCCCAGATCGGTGCATTACAGCTCTGGCTCAATGCTCGGGCGGATAAAGCCGGCGCACTCAGGAAATACCGAGAAGCACTCGCGCTGGGAGGTAGCCGACCTCTTCCGGAATTGTGGGCGGCTGCAGGGCTCAAGTTCGATTTCAGCGAAGCGACGCTTCGGCCATTGATCGATGCGGTCTTGGCAGAACTGAGGTTGCTTGAATCGCAATAGACGGAAGGTAGTGGAGCCGTTGCGCTCTTGTTGCCAGAGTGTTCTTGTTGCCAGAGCGCCAGGCGGTTAGCCAGCCGTCCATTAGCTACCGCGTAGGTAAGATGGCGTTATCCGCGAGCCGTTTCTGAACGAGTTGCTTGGCTCGACCGATCAGGGCAAACGACCCGGTGATGCAGATAAGGTCTTCACGCGTCACGGCCCGTTCGGCAATTTCCAGCGCTTCCTCAAGTGTTGGGCCCACCTGTGCCATCTTGCCGCACAGCTCCGAGTATTGGACGGACAACTCATGCGGGTCGCAAGACCGTGGCATGCCACCGTCCGTGAAAATCACCTTGTCGGCCCCAAGTTGAATATGACTCAGCATGCCAGCGACGTCTTTGTCTGCCCGGCAACCGAAAATGACAACCATGGAGTCGTAGGGGACGTGTTGCCCGATCGCACGCATCAAAGCCTGAACACTGGCGGCGTTATGAGCCCCGTCGATCATGATACGTGGATTGTCGTACACGATTTCCATTCGGCCAGGCAGCCGGGCTTTGGCCAGGCCCTCGATGGCTAACTGATCGTCAATCTCGAAACCGCGTTCCTTGAGGATTGCCATGACGCTCAAAGCCAATCCGCAGTTGATCGCTTGATGATCGCCGGGCAGAGGCACATGCAAATGCTCGAATCGGGTGTCGCCCGAGATCAGACTCACACGCGTATGGGGTCCGGCTACTCGGGAGGATTCAAATCGGTAACTGAACTCGATTTCCTTGCCGGCAAACCGCAACGGTGTCTTGTTCTTGGCAGCGATTCGCGTCAACACACTTCGAACCGAATCCGCTTGCGGGGCACTCACCGCCGGGATACCGGGTTTGAAGATTCCCGCCTTCTCCTCAGCGATCTTTTCAAGCGTCGAACCCAACTGGCCCATGTGGTCGTAGCTGATGCTAGTCATCGCACAGACTTCCGGCTTGACCACATTTGTCGAATCGAGTCGGCCACCCAGGCCGGTTTCCACGATCGCCAAGTCGACTTCTCGCTCCACGAAATACAGGAAGGCCATAGCCGTCATGATCTCAAAGAAGGTTGGCTGAGCCGAGGCCAGTTTCTTGACCACTGGCGCGATCTCAGCCATGAGCCGGGTCATGTCTTGTTCCGAGATCATCTCACCGTTGACCTGGATACGTTCACGGATATTGACGAGGTGCGGTGATGTATAAAGCCCCACTGTTTTGCTGCAGTTGCTTAGCATGGCCCCAAGCATAGCAGCCGTAGATCCCTTACCCTTGGTGCCTGCAATGTGAACCGATCGCAGGGACTTGTGGGGGTTGCCCAAACCCGCAAGTAAACGGTTCATTCTGCTGATATTGAAATTTGTCGTGTTATAGCCAATACGAGTCATTTTCTCGTAATTGGTCATTCCGTTGAGGAAATTGATCGCAGACTGGAACGTTCTGATCGTCCCAGGCACCTTTTTCCGCGTTGCTGGTTTGACTGTGTTGGACCGCGCCATAACGCACATACCTTAGCAAATCCTGCCTGTTTCGTCAATATTGGGGCGTGTTCCTATTTTATACGGTTACCGTTTCGCCGGTAGGACTAAACTATTTCTACGCATGAAATTAGGTGAGGTTCACAAAGCGGCAATCGATCGACACGAGCCTTGATTTACACTTTATATTCAGGGTATTGGCCCAACGCCAGAGACACATGTTTCGTACCATTGGGGGCGTGGTCCGGCCCGCGAGACACAAGAAGATAAAATTCTGGGATGATTTTTTATACTATTGATGACAAGGTGCCGGGCAATACGCTTAGTGCCTTGTTGACGCCTGGCCCCAATACTGAGTCATATTGCGTGATTATGGCAACCGGTGCGTCCTGTCTTGGCTCCTATATTGTGCTAGGCGACGGCTTTTTCAGGTGGTTCTTGTTGTTACGTCTCGCGAAGTTTGGAGCCGCTATCCAAATCTTTGTCGCGGGTTGGGTTAGAGTGACGATTGTGCCGAGATTCATAGGAGGAGGGGGCTGGGCGACAGGGAGGTTGAAGTGGGGGTTATGTGGAGATTCTTCCCCAACTTATTGGTTGTTGGCGCACCTTTGCGACGGGTTCGTGGGTACATATAATCGGATCAGAACGTGCATTAGCGAATCCTCAACGGCTGGACTGGAAGACCGTTCCGATAAGAATCGTCTAACAGCCGTCAACCAGCGTTGTTTGTCTTTCAGTTACTCTCGTTTCGACTCAGCCGTGATGCTTGTTTGATGTTGGGTATGGGTCGGGCGGAGCGCGTGACCGGGGAATTTGCCATTGTCGTGGGATTGATATCGAAGGAGTTTCAATGCGTCGATTACGAGCAACGCTATTCGGGAATGGCTACCTGGCCGCCACGTTGATTTTGCTCCTCGTAGCCGTTTCATCTGCTCCGGCAGCTTCCTTATCGCCAGGAACCGAGGTGGGGAGCAAGGCCCAGCACGAGAAGTGGTTGGAAGGCCTGAGGATGGTGAGTGCTGGCCGGCTGAGCGAGGGGGCGGAGCGAATTCGTCAGATTGTCAGTGAAGGTATCCGTGATGAGCGGGTTCAGCGGGTCAATGATTGGCTAGCGGAATTCGAGCAGCTTCAGAGGGATCGCTCCGAGCGAATCCGGGCAGGTTACGACAAGTATGCCGCTTGGGTAAACGGGGACATCGCGAACTTTGAGAAGGACCACAAGCGGGCATGGTGGCGGCAAGCGATTCAGGATTGTGCCTGGGCGTTTGGCACAACCGAGGATGAGGACGCTTTTCGTGCTGAGCCTTGGCTGGTCCGGGCCATCGAAGGTGCAACGAAGGTCGCTACGGAGTATGAGGGGGAGCAGAAGTGGCGACAAGCGGCACGAATCTACGGTCCGCTGAGGGGGATTTTTCCGTTCAACAAGTCGTATCGCGAAGCGTTTGAGCGGTGCCAGTCTCATATTCGACTTCAGCTTGTCTACACGAACGAGCCCGTGTGGGGCTATGGCGGACGGTCGGAATGGGAGGAGGCCGTCAAGGACATTGTCCCGGAGATGGCACGGGCAGCGTTTCGCCGAATCGATACGGACTACCTCCGGGAGCCGGTGTTCGCGGAAGCAGCCGTCGCGGGCTTGGATCAACTGCTGCTCATGGCGAAAGAACCTAAAATTGCCGAGGTTTTTAAGAAGCTTCAGGACAAGGATGTGGTGCGGGAGTTTTGCATGCGGATCGAGGCAAAACGCCAGCAGGCACAAGAGGCCGATGAACTGGACGTCGAGGACCTCATCGGCTTTTTTGAACGTGCCCTGATTATCAATAGCGAGACGGGGCTTTTCCCGCAGGCGGTCCTGGTGCACGAGTTCGTTCTCGGGGCGTTACGGCCACTCGACAAGTTTAGCGACATGCTTTGGCCGGCGGATCTGGCCGATTTCAACAAGCACACCCAAGGCAAGTTCAGTGGCGTCGGGATTCAGATTCGTAAACGCCGTAATGAGCCGATTGAGGTCATTTCGCCTCTTGAAGGAACACCGGCTTACGAGGCGGGCATTCAGGCGGGCGACTTGATTACGAAGATTAACGGCGAGTCTGCGCTGAAGTATTCCATTTACGGCGCGGTGGCGGAAATCACCGGTCCAGCCGGTACGTTCGTCAGGTTGACGATTCGTCGTCCGAGTGAGGATCGCGAGTTTGCGGTCCGGCTCGAACGACAAGAAATCAAGATCCTGACGATCAAAGGCTACGAACGTGACGAAGAGGGACACTGGCAGTACATGGTCGATCCCGAGTTCAAGATCGCTTACGCTCGGATGACGCACTTCACGGAGGGGACGACCGAAGAACTGATCTCGCTGGTTCGTGATCTACGCAACCAAGGTATGCGCGGATTCATCTTTGATTTACGGGGGAATCCCGGCGGCCCACTCAAGGCGGCTGTTGACGTGTCGGACCTCTTCCTTGATGCGGACAAACAAATCGTCTCGACGAAAGGGCGCTTCGGTAAGCCGTGGGTGAAGTCCTCTTCAGATGAGATGCACTATTCAGATTTCCCGATGATTATTCTGACCAATGAGTTCAGTGCCAGCGCCTCGGAGATTGTCGCCGGCGCACTGCAGGTCCATGGTCGGGCAATGATTCTTGGCGAACGAACGTTTGGCAAAGGGAGCGTTCAGCAGGTGTTGCCACTCACGGCACGCGAGATGGCGTGTCTGAAGCTTACCACCGCCCACTACTACCTGCCGGACGGCCGGTGCCTGCACCGGGAAGATGATTCGACCACGTGGGGGGTGGATCCCGATGTCAAGATCAAACTTATTGGCAAGGAAATGGTCAAAGTAAGAGATTTGCAGCTCAAGAAAGAGATCCTCAAGGGTAAGAATCAAAAGCGATTGAGTGCGGAGCAGCTTGAAGCGTTGACACGTTATCGGTCGAGCACCAATCCCGCAGACAATGAAAGTGACGAGACCTACGATGGGGCCGATGATGACGGGAAGGGTGACGACAAGGCCAACGGCGACGAGGAGGACGAGGAGGAGTTGGAGCTCCCGGACCGAGAGGATGAAAACACATTTCCTGAAGTGGATCCGCAGTTCGAAGGTGCGCTGCTGCTGCTGCGCATTCGTTTGGAATCGGGAGAACGATGGCCGACACGCTCGACTCAGTGGGTCTTGGCTCCGGACGACGCGTAGGGGCCGATGCGTCAGGATAGGGCAGTGTGACGGATAGATCTTCTTGTTGGTGAGGAATCAGTCGGTTAGCTGTAGGCTTGCCAGGCCTGTGGCAATATCGTCATGCACTTCGAAGATCTTATCCAGACCTGTCACGAGAAAGACACCCCATACGTGCGTGCTGATGGAGCACAGCTTCAGCTTCCGCCGGCGATTGATGACAAGCAACTTGCGCAACTTGAGTAGCTTCGCGATGTTGGATGAATTCAGGAAAGTGATCGCTTGGAAACTGAGCACCACATCAACGTCCGCGCGTTCCTCGACGGTCTCGAGTAGAGCGGTCATGTCGTCGGTGAACTGAGGATCATCTCCCAATTCCACAAGTAACACGTTCTCAGACCAGTTTTCAATCGGCATTGATCTAGAACACTCCCAAAAGCCCCCAACCGGCAAAACCGTTTTTCGTTCAACCGTCCTGTTCGTGATTCACTCTAATGAGCGAGAAAGCCGATGTCAACGTCGTTCAACATCGTGGCGGCGGCGCGATCAACGGGACCGGACAAGCCATCGACGGTCGATGGCCTGCTGGGCAATCATCGGCTCAATATCCGCCAGAAAACGCTTCCCGTCCTGGTAATAGCCGGCGGTGGGGCGGAGATTCTCCACCTGTTCCGACCAATACTGATTGAAGCCAATCATCAGTAGTTCACGAAGGTACTTGCTGATGATGCTCGCCAATGCCACCGCCAACTGGTGCTCTTCGCCTTTCATCACGAAGCGGATCACGCACGGTGCATTTCGGCGATTCAGGCGATAGCTGCTGCGCTCCGGGGACTCCTCGAGCACGTCGATCGGGATGTCGTCGAAGGCGGTCATAAGGGGACGCCGATAGCCGATGCGCCCACCTTGCCGATCGACCCATACGCGAAGCGGTCGTGTGCCGATCGCGTCCATCACGCGCTGGATGAGCTGGACGCTTTGTCCAAAAAGCACCACAGCCTTGTTGTGGGTTTGCTCGACAAGTCGGTTGTAATGACCTTCAGGGAGCAAGGCGACCCATGCACCACGAAAGGAGATGCCTGTCGCTCGAAGACTCATCGCCAGGGCGTTACGCTGCGTTGCTAGATCGTCTGGGTGGCACTCCGCCGGCAACGCGACATGATTGTCCGCATACCAAGGATATTCGCTCAACATGTTGATCGCCGGCGGGCAGACGTGCTGAAGCAACGTGCGTAACGTGGACGGGGTGTTTCCTTCCTGCATCAGAAATGCCCAGGCAGCACGCTCCAACAAGCCGATGCCGTAACGCGAGCCACTTTTTCTTCCGTGCAACTTCTTGCTGTCAGCAACCGCCAGACGCGGGTCGCGTTTCGACACCTTTTGCGAAACGCTGTCGTGAAGCAGGCTCCATAAGTCGGGTCCCGCAGCATCCGACGAGGCTTGCTTCATGATCGACACAGGTACATCGAAGGCAACGGCCGAAACCACCAACGGCCCAAGGATGGGGCCATAGCCCGCCTCATCGATACCGACAATCGTCGACGTAGGTTCTTGACCTTGATGGAGCTCACCCGCCATGCTGCTGTTCATACCCGAGTTGGTGGGCAACCTCAAGTTGTCTTGAGCCGCGGGTTGGTATTGGTAGTCGCGGGGGGGCCTGATTGGCTTTAGCGGCTGATTTCCTTGTTGCTGCTGACGCGGCTAAAGTACTCGGTAGCACTCCATGCAGGTCCCATGTCGCCCACCGTTTTCTGGGCGACGATCGCGGCACGGTTGCCGAGATCGAGGCCCGTCTTGACGCGTTCGGCAAGATCGAGCATATCGCCGAGCGTGCCGTCGCGTTGAAGGCCGAGGTAGCCGGCGATCAAGCCCGCACTGCATGCATCACCCGCGCCGGGCCGATCCAGAATCACATAATCGAAGATGTCACCCACAACGTAGGAGTCGTCCGGCAACAAGGCAGCCGATGTCCACACTCCGGTTTCATTGGTGATGCGCTTGCGAATCGTCAGAATATAAAGTTCACATTTGTTGTCGTAGCGTGCCTTGAGTTCTCCGAGAAGTTTTTGGCCTCGTTCGATCAGGGTATCGATAGGCGCATCATCATCCACGCCACAATCGATACCAAAGACGTTTTTCGCATCGGTCTCGGTCATGAGGAGGCCGGTGATCCATCGTTCGCTCAAGCAATAATCCATTTGGGCTCGGGCCTCGGCAGGCGTCCAAAGTTTCTGGCGGTAGTTCACATCGAGAAATACAGGGATGCCGACGTTTTTCGCTTGTGCCAATGCGATTTCGGTGTTTTTGGCGCAATTGGGATTGAGTGCCGGTGTGATGCCACTGACGAACAGAGCGTCAGCGTCTTCGAGCGGTCCGAAAAGCGATTCGTCAGGTCGCAATTGCGTGACGGCTGATCCTTTACGGTCATAGTCGACATGTGCGACGATCGGACCCATCCCCTGTTCCAGGTAATAAAGCCCGTTGCGTTCGTTGGTCGTCCATCGGATACAGCTCGTGTCGATACCGTATTTGTTGAGATCAGCTACGATCGCGTGCCCACTCAAATCGTCATTGAGCGCCGTGATAAGCGAGCCTCGCAATTGCGGCGAAAAGCTGCTGATTTTTGCCAACACGTTGGCCTCAGACCCGCCGGCAACGAGTTGGACCGTGTTGGACTCACCGAAGGATTGTTGACCCACAGGTGACAGTCGAAGCATGACTTCGCCGAACCCGCATACCGTCTTAGTTGTGATTTGATTCATGGATTCAGTCCTTTGTCGCGATTGTTGTCCGGTCATTTTCAGGACCGCAACTGTTCGAATTTTTGATAAGGCTCATCCCATTGATCGCAATCGGTTGGTTCGTACACGGTGACATCAAAGGACCGACGGATGATGTGACGAGCGGTCTTGATATCGGGCAGGATGCCACTGGCCACGGCTTGGATGGCCACATTCCCAGCAGCAGTCGCTTCAATCGGTCCCGCAACCACGGTACAGCGTGTTGCGTTAGCCGCCCATTGGCACAAGTGCCGATTCTGTATGCCGCCACCGACGGCATGAATGACCTCGATCTTCTGCCCGGTGCATTCTTCAATCCGTCTTAGCGTTTGCCGATAGGTCATCGCCAAGCTCTCGAGGCACACACGCACCGTTTCGCCAGGCGTACGGGGAGGCGTTTGACCCGTTTTTTTGCAGTATTCGACAATTCGGCCCGGCATGTCGCCGTGAGGAATGAACATTTCATCGTCGGGATTGACCATGGCGACGAAAGGTTGGGCTGCACGGGCCATATCGGTCAATTCGGCATAGCTGTAGTCCTTGCCCTCGCGTTGCCAAGCCCGTCGGCACTCCTGCACAAGCCACAGCCCCATGATATTCTTGAGGAACCGGAACGTGTCGTACACGCCGCCCTCGTTGGTGAAGTTGTAGCGAGTGGATTTCTCGTTGATGATTGGTGAGCGTACTTCTGTGCCCATCAAAGACCAAGTGCCGGAACTCAAGAATGCCCATGGCTTGTCGCCGGTGGCGGGGATGGCGGCGACCGCCGAGCCGGTATCATGCGTGGCCGGGGCGATCAACTTGACGTCGCCCACGTTTAGTTCTTCTTGTATGTCCTTGCGCAACGTTCCGATGACTGTGCCCGGCTCCACAATCTCGCCCAGAATTTTCGACGGAAGATTCAGCTTGTCCATGAGCTCGGTGGCCCAACGCCCGGCACGTGGGTCATACATTTGGGAGGTGGTGGCCTCGGTAAACTCATTGCACTTACGGCCCGTGAACCAGAAGTTGAACAAGTCGGGCATCATGAGCAGTGTTTCGGCCTGATCGAGCAGCGACGAACCCTGCAGGCGCATAGCCAATAACTGAAAGATCGTGTTGAACTGCATGAACTGGATGCCCGTGCGATCGAAGATCTCTTCGCGAGGCACGATGTTGAAGGCCTTCTCGAAGATGCCGTTGGTTCGCGGGTCCCGGTAGTGAAAAGGATTGCCCAGTAGCGTGTCGCCTCGGCCGAGGAGCCCGAAATCGACGCCCCAGGTATCGATCCCAATACCTGTCAATTGCCCCGCTTGTTGCGCCGCCTGGGCGACGCCTTGTTTCATTTCGGACCAAAGCTTCAGCGTGTCCCAGTGCAACTCATCGATCGTGCGTACGGGGCCGTTGCTGAAGCGATGAAGTTCCGTCAGTTCGAGTTTCTCGCTGGAGACGCTCCCGAGAATGACCCGTCCACTCTCCGCCCCCAGGTCGATGGCCGCAAAACGGGCTGGTTGACTCATAATGGTTACGCTCCCCAAAGAACCCGACCGTCAACGAAAGAACACGGTCAATTCCACCGTTCCCAAACGCTCCCGAAAACAAGCATGTCCGGCCTGATCCGCCTGCGATAAAGTTGGCGTTCTTGTGCGGTATCTCATTCGATCAATGCTTAAAGTGTCGCGTTCCCGTCAAGATCATCGCTACGTCAGCCTTGTCGCAGGCCTCAATCGTATCGGCATCACGGTTGCTACCGCCGGGATGGATCATCGCTGTGATACCGGCGTCGATCAATTTCTGAGGCCCATCCGGCACCGGGAAGAACGCATCGCCGGCAGCGACCGCACCCTTGAGCTTGTCACCATGTCGATTTTCGCCAGCGAGTTGGATGGCCAAATCACAGCTCTTGACCCGGCTCATTTGGCCGGCTCCGTTGCCGAGCAGTTGTCCGTCTTGACATACGGTAATCGCGTTGCTTTTCGTGTGTTTGCAGACAAGCCAAGCGAAGCGGAGGTCAATCATTTCTTTCTCGGAAGGTTGCCGTTTCGTGACGACCTCCCACTGCTCTTCGTTCAGGCCGAGCAAGTCTCGTTCACGGACCAGAACGCCGCCGGTGATCTTGGTGAAATCGACGTCGTTGGCATCGGGTAGAGCTTTCATGTCGCCAACGGCCAGCAGTCGGCAACTCGCTCCCCATTTTCGCTTTTCCGTAGGCGTCGTGATAAGAGTGAGTGCTTCCTCATCGAACGACGGGGCAATCCAGACATCCAGCTTGAAGAAGGCCGCTCCTGCCTCTTTGCCCCAACTCCCAAAAGAGTTCATCACCGTGTCGGCAATGTCGCGTGTTACGGGGAAGTTCATACACAAGACGCCGCCAGCAGCGGCGATCGGATCACCAAGGTAGGCCCGGCGATAGGTGTCGATCGGGTCATCGCCGATCGCGCACCCGCAAGCGTTCGTATGTTTGATGAACGCCACCGCACACGGTTGATTGAGAGGGGCACACGACAGCTCCTTCACCAGAGCCAACGCCGCATCACCGTCCACGTAATTGTTGAACGACATATCACCCGCTATCAGGGGGTCCGTTTTGAACTCGCCACTTTCGGTCAGCATGGGAAGGAGACTGCACTCTTCGGAGCACTCGCCGGCCCAGGTCCAGACGGAGCCGCGCTGATGCGGGTTCTCGCCATAGCGAGGCGTGGAATGGCGATCCAGACTGAGGTCCACCTGGACCACCTCATCGTTGAACCAGAAGTCCTTGTCCTCCTCCGGTTGGCCGAAGTCGCGGTTGAGGCAGCCATACAAATACTCGTGGATGGCCATGTCGTATTCAGCCGTCGCCGCAAAGGTATCGCACGCCAGTTGCATGCGAGTTTGTAGCGAGATCTCGCCTTCGTCGCGTAACTCGCTCAGCACCGTCTCGTAGTTTTCTTGTCGGCATACCACCACCACATGCTTGTGATTCTTGGCCGCTGCCCGAAGCATGCAGGGTCCGCCGATGTCGATCATCTCCACCGCCTGATCGAAGCTGCAATCGGGTTCCGCGATTGTTTTCTCGAACGGGTAGAGATTGACGACCACCATGTCGATGGGGTCAATGCCTTGTTCCTTCAGTTGGCGCAAGTGATCGGGCTTGTCGCGGTCGGCGAGGATGCCGGCATGGACCTTCGGATGCAGCGTCTTGACCCGGCCATCGAGCATCTCTGGGAATCCGGTGACCTCTTCGACCATGGTGACCGGGACGCCCGCCTCCTTGAGGTGTTTGGCGGTTCCGCCCGTACTGATAATCTCGATGCCGAATTCGTCCACCAGAGTGCGGGTGAAATCAACGATACCCGTCTTGTCGTAGACGGCAACCAGTGCGCGCTTGATCTTGATTGTACTCATGTGGCGTATGATAGCGGAGCGATTGGATGCAGGAAACCCTCGCCCAACAAAGCCCGAATACAGGCCATTTTCAGCCACTTCGCGCCGTTCCGGCTGAGGTTGCCCCGCATGTCGTAAGTGACAGCCTGGGTGATGGTGTTGGCTGCAACCTGGGAATATTCGTTGGCGGTGTTGGAGGTGATAGGTGATGTAGGTGCGGGTGACGTCGTTGAGCGTGTCTTCAACCGTCTCCCGATTGCCCAGAATGTCATAATCGAAGCCGGTCGTGACGCTCTGAGGGAGGTGTAGTCGGCATGCGTGACACGGTTGACGCCTTTATTGAAACGACGGAATCAATGTAGTGGACAGGATTCACAAGAGTCACAGGATGAAATGCCCCACTCGGAACGCCGAAATCCTGTTCATCCTGTGAATCCTGTCCAACCAGATTCCATAAACTAGGTGCGTCCCCGTTTTGACTCCCCGTTTCGACTCCTAATGGCATTCAGCTCCGTATTCGTTTTGACCCCCTTGACGTCTCGCTTCTTATGGGGCTCCGTCCCCGTCGCGGACTCCTTGTCGAGCTGTTCGCCTAAGTTGACGCCAAGTGCTAATTAGGAGGGGTAAGAGAGCCAATATTA
>Ga0180434_10002058_pt1 | contig 27601 bp, 35 predicted proteins | sample SS_ome_7_FD_132453 | JGI IMG/M metagenome (GOLD analysis project Ga0180434, IMG submission 132453) | Hypersaline lake sediment archaeal communities from the Salton Sea, California, USA - SS_1_D_2 metaG | ecosystem: Environmental > Aquatic > Non-marine Saline and Alkaline > Hypersaline >... | reverse complement strand
TCATTTCATAATATATATCAAATTGGATACATTCTTTCGCACTATGAAGATGTTAAAATTAATAATAGCATTGTCTGGTTTAAACCAAATGCTCAACCGAATATCACATGTAGAATGTTTACTGAAAGTACCGAGCATCTTATTTGGGCTTCAAAAAATGGTAAAAAGGAACGTTGGAAATTCAATTATGAGTGGACCAAGAAAAATATACATGATGCCATTAATCCTAAAGGTAAGCAAACAAGGAATCTTTGGTCTATTCCATTAACACCAAAAAAAGAAAAATGGGCTGGTGAACACCCCACTCAAAAACCTATTGAATTACTAAGACGGGTTATTCTTTCATGCACAGATGAGGGAGATACTGTATTAGATCCATTTGTTGGTTCTGGGACAACTTCTGTAGTTGCAAAGATGTATGATAGAAACTCAATTGGTATTGAAAAAGACGAAAAGAATCTCCCAATAATCAAGAAAAGGATGACGCCTAAACAAAAAAGAATTGGAGAAGATGCAGAAATCCAGTATTTAATACTAAAAGAGGTATAACAATGTACTGGGAAAATCTTCGTAGGAAAATGGAAGAAATTTTTGATAAGAAATCAAAAAAAATCGGGCTCAATGCAAAAATGGAGATACACTTTATAGAAGACGCTCCGATTATAGGAGAATATGTTTATGGGGAAGCTTTCCCAGATAAAAACAAAATTTGGTTGGAAGTGGTTGCTCCAGATGCTTCAATCAGAGAAATCACGAAAATAATTTGTCATGAACTTATTCATCTAAAATATCCAGAATTGAGTCATGATTCAGAAATATTTGAAAAACTAGTTAGAGACTATGCGTATTGAATATACTTTTATTATTCAATTTTAAAAAATCCTTCAGTCAACTCTGCCAAATATTGCACCGCAACGCTGTGGTTTCAACACTGTCAGATTATCCAAAATCAAAAGGTTCTATTAGAACAATTATTGAATAATTCCTGCTTTTTTGATGTGTTGATAATTGTCAGGATGCTTCTCAAAATACGCGTGAATGGGCTTGAGAATCTCATTGATGTACCGTGCTGCCGCATTTTTTACATCCAGTGGATGTAATCCCTCTTCGAATGCCTTGGCTAATGCACCATAGGAATCAAACTCAAGATTTCCACCAAACTTTTCTGGCCGCTCTATCAAAAATGCTTTTCCTTTCAATTCAGGAAAGATAACAAACTTGCAGATCTCAAGGACCGGATTCCCTTCAACCTGTTTTTCAGGACAATACGCCTTTTTCATTTTACTTTGCACTTCCTCAGGACTATCATGAATAGAAATCATGGAATCAGGTTTACTTTTACTCATTTTGACTTCCAGCGGGTTCATCCGTCCGCCAGCCTGTAGTCCCGTCAACAGCGGTGTATGTAGAGCAACTGGAGGTTTTCTTCCAATCTTTTTTGCCACATCCCGGGCAAGCATATGTGCATGACGTTGATCCATTCCTCCATAGGCAACATCAAGATTAAGATAGAAAATGTCAGAGACTTGCATCGCAGGATAAAAGAGCTTAGACAGATCCTTTTCCGCTTCTTCCTCTCCGCGGCCCATAATATCCAATGCTCGCTTTACACGGGCAACGGTTGATGCTTTCGCCGTCCTCAACACCAGTTCCCAATACTTCGGGTCACCCACATACTCGCTGGCATAGACAAAGGTGACCATACTTTTATCAACACCCATGGCGGCAAAACAATCTTCCATATACTTACCGCAGAGTTTGATTTTTTCAATATCTCCTCCTAGCTTATCGTTGATATACGCATGCCAATCGGCAAGCAGAATGGTCACGTCAAAACCACACGCAAGAAAATCGCTAATCTTGTTCGTACAAATCTTCCATCCAAGATGGACGGTACCCGATGGCTCAAACCCGATATAGGCACGGGGTTTGGGTTTCTTTAAAACCTCTTGCAATTCTTCACGAGTAACAACTTCTTCCGTATGTGCCGTCAATTGTGCAATCTTATCCATGGTATCCTATCTCTCTAATTTGGTAATGACTCGATCAATAATTTGCTCAGTGGCACCGAGATAATTCTTTGGGTCCAATGCCGCATCAATCTCTTTTGCGGTAAGCAGGGGTTTCTTGATCTGCTTGGCAACAAAGACTTGCTTTAACGTTTGGTGTTCTTTGGCTGCCTGTAATGCTATGGTTCTCATCAACTCATGGGCATCTCCCCGACCCATGCCTTTGGCAATCAGAGTAGTCATCAAGGATTCGGCCATGGGAAGGCCGTTGGAGATGGCCATATTTTCTATCATTCTCTTGGGGAAGACCTTTAGATTCTTGAACACGTCATTGGTTTGATACACAATCCAATCTGTGAGAATCAGGGAATGAGGAATAATGAATCGTTCTGACGATGAGTTACAGAGATCCCGCTCATGCCATTGGATGGCATTTTCGTAGGCAGGAATGACAAAGCCACGGACGACACGTGCCAGCCCGCAGATCTGCTCGCAGGTAATGGGATTTCGCTTGTGCGGCATCGTTGATGAGCCAACCTGTTTCTTTGTTTCAAAAGCTTCGGCAACCTCGCCGATTTCATCACGTTGTAAATTCCGAATCTCGGTGGCAAACTTTTCCATGCTAGTGGCAATATTACACAAGCATCCAAGAAGCTCATTGTAGCGGTCTCGACACACAATCTGTGTGGAAACATCCTCTACCCCCAGTTTGAGTTCTCTGAGCATGTATTCTTGTAATTTGAGGGCTTGTGTTCCTAATGCGGCACCTGTACCAACGGCACCGGAAAGCTTTCCGACCAACAAGCGACTCTTACATTCGTGCATGCGCTCCAAATGCCGATCCACTTCCATGGCGTACCCTGCCATCTTTAAGCCAAAGGTAATGGGAATGGTATGTTGGCCGTGGGTTCGTCCAAGCATGACCGTCTTTTTGTATTTCTTTGCCAAACCGACAAACGTTCTCCGCAATTCTTTGAGTCCTGAGGAAAGATAGGCGGTTGCCGCGGCAAATTGCAGGGCATTTGCAGTATCCACGATATCATAACTCGTGGCACCAAGGTGGACATATTTTCCGGCATTATCCTCACATTGCTCAGCAAGCGCACGGGTAACGGCCATAATATCGTGTTTCGTTTCTTTTTCTATCTCGGCCACTCGTTTCAGTTTGACAAACAGCACCGATGCTTTCTTGGTAATCTCTTTGGCATCCTTATCTGGAATATTGCCCACTTTTGCATGAGCGCGAGCAAGCGCTGCCTCAACATCCAAGAGATATTGCAATCGCTGGTGCTCATCAAAAATCGTCTTGAGCTCATCTCTTCCATATCGATAATCAAGCGGGCATACGGGGCTGTGCATGGGAAATCTCCAATCAAAGAATCCCGTTATGCTTAATGATTTTTTCCACCACTGTCTAGAATTCAAAGAGACATCTTTTATATAGGACTTGAGGAGTACTAGAAGACATAGTAGGGAGGAAAAATTATGGATACATCTGAGAAGGAAATAATGCATCAACCTGGATTTGGATGGCGCGTGTCCCTCTCGATACTTGTTGGTGTCGGGTGGCTGATCTTTTTAGTTCTTTGGCTCTTTTTTTACGCAGAGCTATTCAGCTGGGAAAAGAACATTGCCATCTTTTTGTTATCCATTCTTCTGGTTGGTGCCATATTAGGCATTCCCTGGACCATTTGGGGAGTACGCTTTCGAACCAGACAAGAAAACGAAATGTGGCATACGAAAGGATTCAGAACCCGCGTGTACGCATCAGTCGTTGTTGCGTTAGTGCTGGTCATCTTTTTGATTTGTTGGTTCTGGTTCTTTGCTGAGCCCTTTAGTGTCTACCAAAATCTGGCTATCTTCATTGTCTCGATTCTTGCAGTTGGTGGCATCATGGGCGCATCCTGGGCGCCGTGGAGCATGAAGCACGGTCCTGAATTTGACCACCACCCAAAAGGGAAAGCAGCATACTACCATACAGAAAAAGAAGAAGATAAAGAAGACTACGATTCCAACGAGTAAGTCGTTGGATTCTTTTTTTCTTTTTTAAACATACAAATCAAAGTATCCAAATACTTTTCCCTGGATTTTTTTCCAAAATGTTAAAATAAACTAATTGATTGTCATTTTTTGGCAAATGAAGAAAAAAGAAAGGATTATTATCATAGCTGCAGCAATTGTTTGCATTTCGTTAATTTTATTATCGATTACTCCCTTATTCGGAATCGAAGAACCTTTGCTTTTTTTAATAATTGCGGTTCCAACTTGTATAATTTTGGCAATTTTTGGACTTAAAGCTCGCCTTGAAAGCTTGCATAAATGATTTCTCACTTTCTTTTAAGGTTCAACATGAGAAACACCGTAAATACCGGTATTTTGGTATTCGAACCTCTTCCCCTGCATTTCTTTTCATAGGACTAGAAAAAAATAAAGTAGTGTGGACACTATATTTTTTAAAAAATAAAGAAAGGGAAAAGAAAGGGGGAGGAAAGAAACGATTATTATTCTTTTCCCTTAGTTATAATCAATATCACGCCAACAGCACCACAGATGCCAATAATCACTACGGCCTGTTGGGCTTCTTGTTGGGTATTTTCTGTCTCTAGCGCTGGTTGCTCAGGGCCTGGTGAAATCACTAAGCTATCAGGTTCATATTCACTGATGAGCATCTCACCGTTTTCGTCTATTGGTGAAGGAGCAATAAGCATGTCACTTGTTTCTTCTGGCACTTCATTTGCTACCACCTCTTCAGGGGCGGGTCGAAGTTGTTCGTCTGCGGAGGCGGTCATACCTGTCATGAGAACGGCTGCGCCAATTACTACCAATACTATTGCTTTGTTCATATTCATATTTTTATCACCTTAATACCCATTAGAGCGTTTTTTGCTTATATATTGTCAGAAAATGTTCGGAAAAAGCCAAATAAATCCGTTGCAACAAAAGGAGAAATCAACGGATGAAAGCCTCATCCGCTGCTTACGTTTGGCGAAATTGCATCAATGTTTTGAACAACTCACTTGCCTGTACATATTCTTGTGTGAGTTCGGCAGCCATCTTTTTATCCATTCCCTGGTCGATTAATTCTTTGCGAAAGACCTTTCCTGCTTTCTTTGCTTGTCGCTTAAATCGCAGAAAGGACGCCCCTGATTTGATGAGGAGTGAGGGAAGGTAGGCGATGGCCATGCCAAACCATTTGATAGGATCATCATTCCTCGTTTCTTCACTCGTACTATTCATAGGGTCATCTCTTTGATGAGGCAGCTAGTCGTGATGTCCAATGTTGCCCATCATTTTTCCCAGGTTGAGCGTTGACATATATTGTCGGGTGAGCTCAAAGGCCTGCTCATCAGTCATTCCTGCGCCTTTTAATTCTTTATAGAAGATAGCAGCAGCTTCTGCATACTGCTTGGCACTTTTGGGACCATACAGCAATGCGCTCAATTCTTTGAGCAGTCCAGGGATCTTTTCTCCCACAACGTCCAATATTTCTTTTATTTTTTCTGGGTCTGGCATTCCTTCATGTTTATTCATATTTCATATTCCTCCATTTTTGTTCTATTATCATGGTAGGGTGGTCAGATTATATAGTGAAACCGAGCATTTGTGACCACTTTTTGATCACGTTTTCCGTCAGACTATACACCTGTCGCGTTCCTTGCTGTTGCGTTTGTACGATATCTTTTTCCACTAATTCTTTCAGTTTTTCACGAACAACGCGACGTGACGCCGTCCCCCGTTTACTGCGCACCATTTCCGTGATTTGCGAAACATTAAGTTGATTACGATCAAGCAACACGCGGACAATTTGTTGAGAGATAGGGTCTTTTATTTCAGGAAGGATGAGGTCAGGGGTAAGTCCACCATGATCCAAGAGGAGTCCGGTGAGCCTCATGTAGCTCTGGGCAGTTTTACTTACCTCTCGCAGCGGCTGTACAAGTGCACTGAGCATCTTCTCAAGTTCACTGATGCGTTTATTCAGCTGTTTGACTTCTTCTGTGAGATCCTTTTTCACACGGTCAGAATATCATGGCTGGTAAAAAGCGTTTGCGACAGATCTTCTTTATCCCCTTATACAGGTCATGAAGTCAACGACCCGCCGTGTTTCTTTGACATCATGCACCCGAAGGATATCGGCACCGTTCAGTACTGCCATACTTGCTGCTGCAAGACTTCCTTCAAGTCGTTCTGAAACAGGTAATGGTTTCTCCCCTCCACACACACTGCCGATAAACGTTTTCCGAGAGGCACCAACCATCAGTGGATATCCAAGTGTTTTTAATTCAGACAATCGCCGCAAGATTTCACAGTTGTCTTCAATACCCCTTCCCGTTCGTTTGCCAAATCCAAGGCCAGGATCAACAATAATGTTTTCCTTTTTGATGTCATGGAACAAGGCATAGTCTGCCCGTTCTTTCAGAAAGGATCGTATCTCGCGTACCACGTCGGTATAGGTAGGATGTTTTTGCATATCGCGCGGATTTCCCTTCATATGCATCAGACAAACGGGAACGTCGTATTCAGCGACAATATTGACTAGTTTTGTATCGCCCTGTAACGCAGTGATGTCATTGACCATGGCAACACCAAGATCCAGTGCCTTCATAGCAACATCTGCGTTGTAGGTGTCGATGGAAAGAGGGATAGTTACCTTATCAACCAGTTCTCTGATAACAGGAATAACCCGTTTCATCTCTTCATCGGTTGAAACCTTCATTGCACCGGGTCGTGTTGACTCTCCCCCTATATCAATAAGGTCTGCGCCTTGCTGCTCCATTGCGAGGGCATGGTTGACGGCCTGTTCTACTGAAGCATAGCGCCCACCGTCAGCAAAAGAATCTGGGGTGAGGTTTAAAATACCCATAACAAGCGGTCGTTTTCCCAGGGTGAACGTTTTTTTTCCAATGGTTAACGAGGTCATCTCACGTCCTTCACTACCTGATCGATTTCGTCTGCAATGGTACGGAGCCGAGGATAATGTCGCTTGAGTTTTTCCACCAGGGTTTGTAATTGAGCGAGTGTACCCATGATGAGAATGTCTCCTGTTTTCTCGTGTAATTCAAAGGTCTTTTGGGGAACGGCCACTTCCCCGCCGAGAGAAAGCATATCTTGTTTGATGATAATGGCGTCCTGAAGCACCACGTGTTCCAGTTTGATGACTTTTAACACCGCTTTTGGTGCCATGATGTCTATGCTATGAGGGTCGCTCCCAATGTTGAGTATTGCCTGTCTTGCGTCATGCATGGTGTGTATATCTACAATATGAGGATTATGGTCGGTCACAAACACACAGAATACAGTTTTTCTATATCAAATATTTGTAGAAAACAAAATCATTTCTTTTTTTGCTTCTCTCGTGCTTTTTTTACTTTGATGGGAAGATATAAGATATAAAATATTACAAAAAACTCGATATTCCCCATGATAATTAACATGACAGGATCTTGAAAGATTCCACTCCAGGTATAATAATGAAATATACCTAATGCAAACGTGACCAGGAGAGCAATAATGACATAGATGACAATAAGCTCTTTTTCACTTCGATGTTCAAACATGTGTTCAAGCTATCAACTTGGTCATATTAACATTTTTGGAGAAAATCTCTTGCTTCTCCAACAGTAAACAGTGATCCAGTAATACAGATAAGATCGTCTTTTTTCGCCCTATTCTTCGCGTATCGGATAGCATCAGCGATTGTTTCCTTTACAATAACCTCTTTTTCCGCATCTATTTGTTTTATATTTTCTTTGAGTTTTCCTGGTTCGCACGCCCGTGTATTTTTTGATTGGGTAACCACAATTACATCTGCCAAGGGTACGATGATGTTCAGCATTTCTTGAATCTTCTTATCGGCAAGGATGCCTATTACTAACACTAATCGATTATAGACAACATCGTTTTCTAGTGTCTCTTTCAATACAGACATTCCTGCGATGGTATGGGCTCCATCTAACAGTAGCAAAGGCTCAGTACTAAGAATTTCCATTCTTCCAGGATGTGCTACCGTTGCAATACCCTCGTTGATTGCCTCATCAGTGATATACATCCCACTCATCTGTAGCTGCTCTATTGCTGCTAATGCTAATGAAATGTTTTCTCCTTGATATCGCCCCATCATCGATGTTTTAATCACATACTCTTTCAAGGTTCCGGTAACGTGAAATTCTTGCCACGACAAACCACCTTTGCACCGTTTCCAGGAATGATGGGTAATAACCGTCAGCGGTGCGTGTTTTTTTTTTGCTATATCCTTGATAACCGATAATGATTGGCCTTCTGCTGCAGTAATGAGGGGAACGTCTTTTTTGAGGATGCCTGCTTTCTCACAAGCAATTTTTTCAATCGTATCGCCAAGGATTTCTTGGTGTTCAAGGGAGATATTGGTGATGATACAGAGTACCGGAGTCACGATAGTAGTGGCGTCAAACTGTCCCCCCAAGCCCACTTCAACCACTGCGATATCAACATTCTTGTTTTGAAAATATAGAAATGCCATTGCCGTGACAATCTCAAAGTAGGTGGGTGTTTTTCCTTTGTTCGTCATGTCGTCAATAAGAGGCTTTATCTGTTCAATGAGCGTGAGAAGATCATCCTGAGAAATTTCCTCACCGTTTACCACCATGCGTTCTGAAAATCGTTGCAGATGAGGAGAGCGATACAGGCCTACTGTATAGCCGCTCTGCGAAAGAATAGAAGCAATGATGGTGGAGACTGACCCTTTTCCATTGGTCCCGCCAACATGAATAGTTTTGTAGCGATGTTGGGGATTATGTAATCGTTCACAAAGATGAATAATACGTTCTAATCCTAACTTCATACCAAACGATTCAAAGGCGTTCAACCAGTCAAGCGCTTCCGTATACTTCATGGTTTGTTAGTATCCTTCTGCATATAGTACATCAGGAATGGTGCCGTATGTTTTCTTCCAAGAGCTATCCTGTTTAATGTGCACCTTTCGTCCCTGAATGCTAAGCTTTCCTTGGGCAAATAAATCAATCGTTCTTGGTAGGATCTGATGCTCAACGGCAAGAATTCGCTTTGCAAGTGCATCACGATCATCATCAGGCATGACGTTTACGGCTGCTTGTAAGATGATGGGTCCATGATCGGTCTGCTCATCCATAAAATGAGTCGTGCAACCAGAGATTTTAACCCCATACTCTAAAGCATCGCCTTGGCCGTTTTCCCCTTTAAAAGAAGGAAGAAGGGCAGGATGAATGTTAATCAATTTTCCATACCACTTCTTGACAAATGAGGGGGAGAGGATGCGCATATACCCTGCACCTACTAGCAACCCTACCTTATGTTCTGCTAAGATCTCGTGAATCTCTTTCTCATGTTCTTCTTTCTTTTTTCCCGATGGGTTCACGAAATAGGCAGGAATGCTGTGTTGTTTTGCACGTTGCAAGGCATACGCCTTAATATCGTCACTGATAACCGCAACAACGACCGCATCGATCATGCCTTTTTCGGACGCATCGATGATGCTTTGCAGATCAGTGCCGCTACCCGATGCTAAGACGCCCACGCGCAGTTTTTCTCCCATACTCATCACATATCAGGTATAGCTGGTAGCTGTTAATCCCCCATTTTACAGACTATGTATGTACTCTAGTATTTTAGATGTTTTCCCTCGCCAAACCACATTTTTATTATAATAAAAAGATATTTATATAAAAACAATATTAAAAAATCGAATGAACGCACTTGGGGAACAAAAATCTACCGCTCGTATTATTGTAGTGGGGTTCTTACTTGTCTCTAGTATGATAATTATCACCACTCCTGTTCACGAAGCAGCACATTGGGTGATGTCAGAGATTGATCCGTATATTGAGCCTGTAGAGTTTCATCTCTTTGATGAGACCTCGTTTCAACAGGGAGATCATATGCTTTCATCAGCGCTTGGCTGTGTGATTATCCGAGAGGCCTATCCTGGTGCGTTTAAAGAGAGAGGACCCTGGGCAGATATGTTGCAGGAAATCATCTGCATGGTTCTTCAGCTAGCACTTACCTGTATTGTCGTGCTAAAACTTCTCCGCCTGATTATGAATAAGCAACAGGTAATGTTGCCTACTTCTGCTGCATAAACATTGATTTTATCGTCGCGAGAGGCGCGTTTGTCTTAAATCCTGCGGGCGTGCAATGTGTTCGAGAAACCGTGTATCCATTCTCCCTCAGACGGCCAAACAATAACTTCCGTTTCGGAGGTGAGCATTTTAAGGTTGATGCTACCTCATCTACGGAATAAAAAAACGGAGGAGCTGTTGCTTCTTCTTCTAGGATGTCAAGTAATTTAACAAGGTCATGTTTTGTCTGTAACTGCTTTGTAAAAAGGATGTCACGTACTTCTTGGATAAATTGTTTCTGTTGTATGGGTCCTAGCCACAGAGGCCCAACCATTGTTTGCGGAGCAGTATAAAATCCATCGATTGCTTTTGATGAGATGGTAGAAACACGACTAATCGCAGTATCAGCTGCACCTACTCCTCGACTCACTTTGACGTAGAGACGGCTATAATGGTCGGTTGTATAACAAAGGAGAGGTTCAATCCCTTTTCCATACTTTGTTGCCTCTCGGCAGAGGGATCCTAACAGAATACGCAGTCCTATTTCTTTCATACATGGAGCGTGCAATGGTTGTGCATGATACCGGCGTTGGCATGCCTTTGGGTAAACTCCACAGAGTGCAGCAGTGTCTGTTGCCGTGCATGCAATAATGCCGCCGTGCTGAATACTCTTCATTACCACATCAAAAAAATATACTGGTGAGCCAAACGGGTCAATATCGATATACTCAAACTTTTCTTCAGTAAGCAGGAGATGCAAATTCTTTTTTGTCGTGGTGATATGGGAACTCGAGTATATTTGCGCATTTTTTTTAATGAGTTGATATGACTCTTCATTCCAGTCATTAATGGTTACGTGAAAATCCCCTTCAAGTTCATGGGCAAATCGTATACCTCTAATGCCCGAAGCTGCCAACCCATCTAAGAGACGAACGGATTTTTTGCTACTCGCGATTAGGTTTTGGGCGACCAGTATAGATACATCTCTATTAATTACCATTGACGGATTGTAAAATGGAACCTTCTCTTTTGCACCTGGTCCTTTTGTTGCCTGCTTAGTGGAAACCACAAAAACAGCACTTTTTCCTTCAGTAATCTTGGTAGCTTGAGTCTTCATGTTAAAATAACGGTGGTAACTTTTCTTCCATGATTTTCTCAATCTTATACGGAAGCAGATTTCTATTGACCGGCGTTACTTCTAAAATACGAATATCATCGCGTCGTCGTACATCTTGGAGTAACGGTGTTCGTGATTTTTTGTGCAAGGTAACCATAATCGGCTTATCAGAATCAAACGCCTCGATCACCACTTCACAAAACCGCTCAGAAAGCATTTCCATTTTGCCGATTTCGTCAATAATGATGATATTTGTTTTTTCATCGGCAATGGCTCTTTCGACAGCAGGTATTCCAGCACGTTCAAGAGCAGCAATGTCGACTCCATATTTGCCGACTTTTTCTTTGGTGTCGTAGTCTATATGAGCAAATACTTCACTTGCTCCTGTTTGCCAATCCCGAACGGTAAAGCCCACTCGCTTTTTCTTTTCAATGACCGGCTCGGTGACCATGCCGCCAAGAGTATAGCCATGTCCTTCAAGAAACTCGATGATTTTAATCAGGGTTTGTGTTTTTCCAACGCTCGGCATTCCAGTAATGCCAATTTTCGGTATATCGTCCATAAACAGCATCATGTAATGCATTTTTTGTTTAGAAATGTTTTTATTGCGTTCTTTCGAAAAAAAATCAATATTCTCTTCAGTTATGTCTTACTATTTGCTTTTTTTCTGCAAATACAGTGGCCCGCCGATTGCATAGCACATGAGTGCAACAAACAATATCATGGGGCCAATGTCGTCATAGAGTTTTCCGGTTAGTATGGAAATAATGATAAGAATCGTGGCGACACCATTGATTTTTAACCCTGGTTTTGGAAAAGGTGTCGGGGCAATTGATGCAAGAGACACCACCACGACAATTGCCAAGATGTAGAAAAAAGAAACCTCAAGAAAGGCAGGAACCATAATCAATACGGATCCCGCAGTAACGGGCAGACCAATAAAATACTTCTTGTGTTTCATACGATGAAAGGCAGTGAGCCGTATCATGCTGCACGAAAGAAAGACGACTAGGACAATAAGAAGATAGCTAGTGTAATAGGGGCAGTAGGAAACCTTTGCATAATAGAGAGTAAAGATGAACAACGCAGGAGCAATACCAAGGGCGGTCATATCAGACATTGCCTCAAAATATTCTCCTAACTCTCCTTGTTTAGTCTTTCGGGCAACCATGCCGTCAATCCCATCCACAAGTATGGCCAGCAGAATAAATGAAAACGACCAATGCACCTCTCCTAAAAAGATCAGTATGCTGGAAAAAAAGCCAAATAGTGATTTAAGCAAACTTATCCCATCAGCAATGGAAAGAAGGCTAAGCATTGATTTCAGCAAGGGTATCTTCTCCTGCACGTATATGGTCAGCCACACGCACGGTAAGATGTTTAATTGCTTTGGTTGGTAAATAGATGTCGACCCGAGAACCAAGGCGGATGATACCAATTCGCTGTCCTTTTTTTAGCATATCTCCCTTTTTGATATAGGGAACAATACGGCGTGCTACAGTTCCTGCAATTTGCACTACCTTTACCCTGCCAATTGAGGTATCTAGAGTAATGACCACGCGCTCATTTTTCTCAGATTCTTTAGTAAATGCAGGAAGGTGACTACCAGGAACGCGGGTCATTTCTTCGACTGTACCATCAAGAGGCATTCGATTGACATGCACATTATGAATATTCATAAATGTTGAAATGCACGTGTAAGGTTGGTCATTTTCTGTCGTTGTGGTAATCGATCTAATTGTCCCATCAGCAGGAGCGACAATTCCTTTACCCACCGTCCGCTCTGGATCTCTAAAAAATACAAGAAACCACATGGTAAGAAGGAGCAGTATGAAGGAAAAAAATACTGCAATAGCAAAAAATGATGTCGTCGCAAAGACAAGAGCAACGAACAGTAAGAGTATTCCGAGGACACATGGTATCAGAATCCAGGTGTACGATCCTCGTGCAAGTTTCATATTATGATTTTCTCCATAACCTTTTAAGTTGTTGCTCGAGTGGCCCATTCCTCTTGGGTAAATCCGAAAGACAAATGATTTCATCAAAGAGTTCTGGTATTCGTTTAGAAACTATTAAAAGCAAGAGTACCAAGGCAACTAAACTCAATCCTTTGCCAATGACGTTATGCGCCATAAAAAACATGTCGGGATTATCTTTGACAAGGAGGGCAATGAGTGCATTCCGAAAAAGATTGAGGAAATAGATAGGAACAATCGTGATGAGCAGTCCGTACATCTTTCGTTTCCATTCCACCTGTGAAAGAGGGAGAATGCCACCAACAAAGATAACAATTGATTGTATTGCGGTGCATGCAAAGATAATATTTACGACATATGCCCCATCGTAAAGAATAACATTTCCCTCTGTTTCGACATTTCCTATGATTAGATTCAATAAGGCAGCACTTTGCACCGTGACAACATCAACGAGCCAGTATGCTAACGGCGTGAGCTCAACCACAAAATAGATCAGGCCTGCCGTAGCTGCTACACCAGCGGCCCAATTCAAACAACGGACGTGTTTTTCTCCTTTTGTTGTTATCCATTCATGATATGCTACATAACAAAGTAAAAAGATACCCGCAATACAAAGGAACGCATTGACAATATCTTCCCCTTCCCCGTAATAGAGTTCATTAATTTTGGTTGCCCAAAAAAAAGAAAAACCAAACCATCCTGCCATTTTGAGATAATTTTCAGTATTCTTTGCTTTCCAAAAAAATCCTAGAAACAAACATAACAAACTACTAAAGAGAACAACGGTTTGTAAAAGTAAATCGGGCTCTTGGAATCGTTGAAAAAGATACATTGATTTATAGGGAAAGAACAACACTCCAACGATAACAAAAGTAATAGGAATGACAAGAAAAAGAAACGAAAAAGACTCATCTGTCTTTGAATACTGTTTCATAGGGTGCTCCGTTCTTTTGAATGCCTGATGACTTTAAGAGTATTATGATGTCTAATTGCCTAGGCCAATCCAAGCATTGAAAGCACAGGTTGCAAGCCAAACTCCTGAATGGTATAGCTATCCCACATGATACAGATTAAGCCTACCAGGGCGATAAGGGTAAGTGGTACCCAATACGTATACACGATTTGATCGATTTTTAGCCGAGCCACAGCAACACGTATCAGAGTTACGGAGAACAGGATGATTAACAGGACTTTTACCAGATAAAAGATGATATCAACGGCAAACGCGGGATAACTGTCTAGTCCGAGTAATGGAGAGAGGTTGTACGGGAAAAAGAGTGCCACTATTAACGAAGCCAAAACAAGAGTTTTCACACCATCGGTCAGGTAAAACATAGCAAGGTTTCTCCCCGAATATTCGACGAGCAGACCACCAGCAATCTCTGTTTCTGCTTCAGGAGAGTCGAACGGAATTTTTGACAGTTCTGCAGGAGTGACGATAATGAGGACTAACAACAACAATAGTAGACCTATGAAACCCAACGGTCCAACAATATTCCATACTGGAGTACTGGCAATAGTTGATAAAGCAAAGGGGGTTGCTGCTCCGTAATAACTCAATCTCCAGGCAATACTAATGATGATAATGGCGAGCGGGAATTCATACGCAATCATGGTAGCCATTTCTCGCTGTGCACCAATAGCTGCATAGGGTGATCCCGCGGCAAATCCGCCAATAACCATGGCAAGTGAAGGAATAATCAGTAGGTAGAGTATGAGAATTAAATCTCCTTTTGTGGCAAGCAGTGGTTCAAAACCGCCTAAAGGTAAGTAAAGTAAAACCGAAATGGTTGCCACCAGTCCGGCTAGCGGTGCAAGATGAAATACCCAGGGAATGGCATTTTCGGGAACGATATTTTCTTTGGTAAACAATTTTACAACATCACGAAACGGCTGTCGAATTGGTGGACCGATTCTTCCTTGCATATGCGCAGAGAGCTTCCGGTCAACACCTTTATAGAATAACCCAAAGACGATACCAAAGAGTGCAACACCGGCAGTTCCAAAAATAACCAGGGCGGCTGTTGTTACGATTGTTTGGATATCCATTAGAGCATCACCACCAGGATAAAGAGTACTCCCATAACAACCACAAACCACATGACGTAATCACTTGCATTTCCGTTATGCATCTTTTTGAGAAGGTCGTATACTCCTTTCAGCACCTCCGTAAATCCCCAGTACACGTTGCTTCCTTTAACATGCATCTGTTCTTTTTCGTATTCGGGATTTCCAGAGAGAAATGACTTTGTTTGTTCTGTCTGCTTTTTGTATGTTTTATTCCCCAATCCTCTCAGGATGTAGACAATGAAGAAGGCAATGACAATAGCAATTCCCCAGAGAAGAGGATGCCAAAATCCACTTCCTGTTTGTAATGATTCAAGTAACGCCTCAAATGATACCATCTTAGACTCCTCCTAGTACTGCACCGATGTATTGTGTATGATTCAGAATGGCTGTTGTTGCTGGTTCTACGATATTGGTGATAACAAACTCTGGAAAGAGCCCAAAGAACAAAATGATGCATACAATGACACCCATCGCAATGAGCATAGGTTTTGGCACTTCTTTTACAGTCTTTAAACTCTCTTGTTCAGGACCTAAAAAGATTGCATGAAATACCTTGACAAAGACGGCAAGAATCATAATACTTGCGAGTATTGCAACGATGGCAATTATGGGATTTAACTGATACGTTGATTCATAAATCAGTAATTTTGACACAAAGCCATTCAAGGGCGGCATACCCGCAGCAGCAAGCAATCCAATCACGAAAAACACTGTCGTGTATTTCATCTTTCGCGCTAGGCCACCTAACTGGTCTACAGAGATCTTTTTTGTTGCATAGTAAATAGATCCAGCAACCAGGAACAGCAACCCAATAGTTAATGCATCATTCATTATGTGAAGGATACTTCCTTGTAAGGCTGTGGTGGTATATGGATGCCACACCACGGTTTGGGTTACCTCATTATAGAGTGCTGCGTTCAACCGAACGCCAATACCAAGTACCATATAGCCAATCTCTGCAACAGCAACATAGGCAATCATGCGCTTGAGATTACTCTGACGCAAAGCCATAATCACGCCAATAAGCATGGTTGCAAGTGCCAGGATTACCAAAAATGCACCAATCACATTAGAAGCAAATGCAGTATCACTAAAGACACCACCATACACGGTAAATATTACCCGAAACGCACCATATAAACTGGCTTGTGTCGTCCCAATTAAAATGAGCGTAACCGGTGCAGGTGCACTACCATAGGAATCAGGTAGCCACATGTGCATGGGGACAAGTCCTGCTTTCATCGCAAGTGCCGCAATTAAGATGACAAGGGCAATTTTGTCTAGGAACGTGTACTGTATTGAATTCGCTAGCACAGCCATATTTAGCGCGTTGTATTGCCCATAGAGCAAGGCAATTGCAAAGAGGATGAACAGTGCACCAATGGCGCTGATAATAATATATTTAAAGGCAGCCTCCACCGATTCTCCTTTATGTGTCCAAAAGGCAATGAGTGCACACGATGCAATAGAGGTGATTTCTAAAAACACAAAGAAGTTGAACAAATCACCAGTCAGCATCATGCCCAACATACCTGCGGTCATGAGCAATACCAAAGTGTAGAATTTATCCAGGCCCGAGTATTCCTTCATAAAGGAAAGAGAATAGAGCACACCAACGAAGGAAAGAATGGCGGCGATGAGTGCCATAAAAACACTCATGGCATCGACTTCAAAGAGAATGCGAACAACAGGCAAACTTAAATCAGTAGCACCAAACACGTAGGTACGAATGCCGTTGGTAAGAATATCTGAAGCAAGAAGACCGATAAGAATGCCATTAACACCTAACACTATAACGACAAATGCATTTCTCGCCTTTCCGCTAAGACGGCTGACCAGTGGAGTCAAGAATGCCCCAAGTAACGGAAGTGCAACAACTAAAGGAATGAAGTAATCAGGAACGTTCATTCTTTCAGCCTCCGTATCTTCCGAACATCAAGTGTTCCGTAGTGTCGATAGATATGAATGACCAACGAGAGCATTAAGGCCAGTACGGCAACACCAATCACAATGCTGGTGAGCGTTAAGGCCTGTGGCACGGGTAATGACATGATGCCACCGGGAGAGCCGGTATAGATGGGTGCGATACTGTTCTCCCGGTACCCAAGAGTAATCAAGAACAGATTCACCCCACTCTCGATTAAGGTAACACCGATGACCATTTTGATCAAGTTTCTCTTGAACAATAGTGCATAAAGGCCAATAAGTACTAAGGCAACAACCGCAAGATAAGGAATGTTGTAGATCATAGTTTTTCCTCCTTAGTATGAATGGCATAGGCCATGACAAGCACAATTGCAAAAAGCCCTGCAATCACTTTTAAACCTACAGCAAAATTCATCAAGGGAAGTACACCGCCCGTGTTGAAATTGGCAAAGGTTGATCCTGTTTCGGGTACCATGCCAAAGAGGAAATTATTGTCAACTAAAAAATTCTTAAAAAATACCGTACCAAACCCCAGGCCAAGAAATGCAAGTAAAATAAATGAGATGGCACCAAGACTTTCAAACAAGGAAAGTTGTTTTTCTTTGATTTTTCCCATGGTCCAAATGGAGCCAAAAGCAACAAGTATCATGGCAAGTGCAGAAGCAACAATAGCACCTCCCTGGAAGCCTCCTCCAGGAGTTAAATGTCCATGAGCAATAACATATAACCCATAGATCATGATGAACGGAAAGGCAGCACTGGCAATAGTTTTTACAATCTTTGACATGCCTTCGCTCATTTCTTCAACCTCCTAAAGACAAGAATAACCCCTGCAACAGCAGTAAACAGTATCGTCGCTTCGCCGAGCGTGTCGAACCCTCGATAGTCAAATACTACGGAGGTTACTGCGTTGTTTGCTCCTGTTTCTTCTTGTGCATTTGCAATGATAGATTCATCCATCTCTGGGCTTTCTGGTTCGCCAAAAGGATGCATCATCAAGGCGCTGAAGCATAAAAATAAAGCAACAATGGCAAAGAAAGTAACAGCAAGAATCGTTCGTTTTGACATCATGCTTCTTCCTCCATACGTTTCGTTCCCTTAATCGCAAGAATGAGAATTGCGGTGGTTAAGCACGCGCCTACTCCTGCTTCTGCAATGGCGACGTCAGGAGCTTGTAGGATAAAAAACTCTAACGACAGCAGCAGGCTCATAGCAGCAACAGCAATGGCGGCTGCGAGCAAGTCTTTTAAGACAACGGCGAACACTGATGCAATAATAATTAAAATAGGTAACAGAATATGAATAGCAGCAATGAATCCATCCATCATTTTTTCTTCACCTCTTTCTTTGTTGCAGATGCTTTTTTCGCAGTAGATGGTTTACGCCGTGCACTTGGTTTTGGCTGTTCTTTTTTCGGTTCTAATTCATCAATCACTGCACCTGCAGGTTTGACACCACTCCGATGAGCTGCACGAGCAAGCGCATGAGCACCAGTAGGATTGGTTACCAGAATGGCAATGAGAGCAACAGCACTATGAATGGCCAATACCGAACCATTTACATTCCCCTGATACCACATTTTCAGTCCAAGAAGAATCACAGAGCCACAGATGAAAATGGAGCCGAATGTTGTACATTTTGTTCCTGCATGAAGTCTCGTATAAACATCAGGGAATCGTAGAAGACCAACGCCTGCAAGCACATTGAAAAAGACACCAATGGCAAGAAACAGATAGACAACCCACTCAAAAATCATTAGAACTTTCCCCCCTCAAGATATTTTGCAATAAACAATGTTGAAATGTATGAAAGCAGCGCGTAGACGATAGCGACGTCGATATAAATCACTTCATTGAACGCGGCGCCAAAGATGACCATACTGACAATGACAATGGTATTTATGGTATCCAACCCTACTGCCCTATCTGGGGCCGTTGGTCCTTTGATCACTCGTATAATGGCCATAATAACACATAACAAGAGCGCAAAGAGCACCACTAAATATTCAGTAGCCATGGCAATCATTCTGCAATCCTCCTAATCCATTTGGGAAAACTTCCACAGATGTAGTTGCAATCCACTGGATTTTTGGTAAGTGCTTCTTTTTTCACATTGATCCAATGAATGTACAAATCATTATTTTTCTCATCAACATCAACCGTTAATGTACCTGGTGTTAGGGTAATAGAATTGGCAAGCATAGTTGTACCAAGATCAGTTTTCAACTCTGGCGATATCTTGACAATACCTGGGTTGATTTTTCCGGTGATAACTCGATAGGCAACGTCGATATTGGATTTGGCCATGCCGTAAAAAAACGGACCGATGACATAGCCGACAAACAACCCCCATCTGACCGGGTTGAGCATACGTAAGCTTTTTTTTATAAAGATGGTCCGCGTGATAAATCCTACGATGGCTGAGAGAATAAACCCAAACAGAAATTCTTCGATACTCCATAACCCAAGAATGTTGGATGCATCGGTTGCACTTCCCGTGGTTAGCAGGAGATAGGTGATAAAACAGACAACCGTCGTTACAATAAATGCTATCATGTTTTCCTCCCTTTTTTCCAGTATATGGTATCACGGTAATTCTGTTGCTTTTTAAAAGCTTATTGTTTTAAACACAGCTGTAGTATGATGGAAGTAAATAAAGGAAAGACCACCTCAAAAGTAATAAAAGCAGATGATATACTGGCTGCGGGGAGTTCTTGATGAACGTCAAACTCATCGGTGTCACACCAAATCCAGAATTGCTACCTGCCATGGCGGCAAAGCTTACCCATAGCAAAACCAAACCAGAAGATCTTGATAAAAGTTCAGAAAAAGAACTAAAGGCAACGCTTGAGCAGGTGATGAAACTAGGACATACCAGCGTAGTTGAGCATACCAGTTTTACCTTTGCTATCAGTGATGTTAGTCGATCACTTACCCACCAATTGGTCCGTCATCGTATTGCGAGTTATTCTCAACAAAGTCAGCGATATGTGAATTTAAATGACCCGTGCTATATTATCCCTCCCAAGATAGAAAAAAATAAAACCATGAAGCAAGCATATGAAGAAACCATGCACACCATCTGGGAACAATATAACAAACTACTATCCATGGATATCCCTGCAGAGGATGCACGGTATGTACTTCCCAACGCTACGTGTACCAATATTATTGTCACGATGAATGCCCGGTCGTTGTTGAATTTTTTTGATTTACGTTGTTGTTTACATGCTCAGTGGGAAATTCGATCACTTGCTAACCGCATGTTACAGGAGGTCAAAGTAGTTGCACCTACCATTTTTAAACATGCGGGCCCCTCTTGTAAACGAAAAGGAATTTGTCCTGAGAATAAGAAAGACTGTCCGCTATATCCTAAGTGATACGTATGAGACGGCCACATGTTACCATCAATTGTGCCATGTCTGTTGATGGAAAAATCGCATCGCCTTCTGGAAAACAACTGCGTATTTCGTGCGAAGAAGACATCCAACGCATGTATGAATTAAGAAATGCATCAGATGCAGTGTTGGTCGGCATCAATACCATTCTTTCCGATAATCCTAAATTAACTGTGAAGAAAGCCTATGTAAAACAACCACAGCATCCGCTACGCATCGTGTTAGACACGCATTGTAAAACACCGACTGATGCGTTGGTAGTCACTGACAACGCAAAAACTTTAATTGTGGTGGGAAGCGCGTGTACCAAACACTATGGCAGTAATGTTGAAGTGGCAGTCTGCAAGCAAACGGCGAACGGTCTTATCGATTTGGAATCATTCTTGAACATGCTTTCACAACGAGGCATCAAGAAATTGATGGTTGAAGGAGGTAGCACGGTCATTTGGCAATTTTTACAGAAACATCTTGTCGATGATATGTATGTGTACGTTGCTCCTATGGTCATCGGTGGAACCAATACGCCGACACTTGCACAAGGCGATGCTAGAGCCCCCATAGAACTTAGTCTCGTAAATGCAAATAAACTTGGTCCTGGTCTACTTCTTCATTATCGATTGATACCATGAAACTCCTGTGTGACCACATGCTCGGTACTCTTGCAACCTGGCTCCGGTTATGTGGATTTGATACGGCGTATGCTTCGGCAAACATCGATGATGCAGGGCTCCTTGATCTTGCTCAAAAAGAAAATCGTGTTCTCATTACTAGAGATAAACAACTCTTACATCGTGCGCAAACACGAAAACTCACTGTTGTCGGGCTTACTTCAACAGATCTCGATGAGCAACTGCAGCAGGTTCTATGGCACATACCACTTGATCCTGCCCGCATCTTAACTCGTTGTTCTGTGTGTAATACACCTCTTGAATCTATAGAAAAAAACAGGGTCAAAGAACATATCCCTCAGAAGGTGCTTGCACATCAAGAAACTTTTTGGCATTGCCCTTATTGCAACAAGATATATTGGGAAGGAAGTCATGTTGATAAAATTCGCAAAAAAATAGATATCCTCAAGAAACCCCGTTAATGTGTTATGTCAACATGCGAACCATCTGCGCGTGAGGCACTCCTTTAACCTTAAGAACGCACTCAGCATCAACAAGACCGAGTTCGATAGCACAACGAACTGTTTTTTTACCCACGAGATTAGCAATAGTCACATCGGCCAATATTTTTTTCAATGCATTAACCCCTACCCTTTTTCCGTCATAGAATTCTTTAGTGACTTTAATTTCAAACTTCCCCTCAGAAAAGGTTTTTCCAATCAATTCTTCGTCACATGCACCTAGAAGAAGGTCATTTCCTTGTTTGTAGAGTTTGATACTGATCACGTAGGTCCCTTTCTATCTAATTCTATGTTAGTTTTTTCTCTTTTATATTTCTTTCGAAAAAGATGGTCAAATGTGGCGATTTTTTATTTCCTTAGTTAAATTTGATATCACTTGCAAATAAACAACTGATTTTTGATATTTTTATGCAAAAATATATATAATGCCAAAATAACGCGCATTTTGCACGTGAAACATTCTCGACCATAATGCTAAAAACCTACGATGATATATACGTGTTCTGCGACATATAAACACAGTATTTTTTGTGGGATAGAGGAATGAAAACAATACTCAAGTTGTTCTCTGGCCATGGAACGTTCGTTCAACCAGATGCATTAACTTATATCTTATCAAAAGAACATCCACAAACGTTTACCCAATTCATTCTTGATAATTTGAAAGAATATCCTTTCATTCTTACCCTTGAGCAGATTAAAACACTTGAACAAGCTGATGAACCCGAGAAACTGCCTCTATCGCCAAATCCTGTACTAGTGAATAAAGAGCTACAAACAAAAATACTGTCAACGATGTATGGCAGTCAGACCATTCACATCCCTCCTGCTGATGATGCCGACTTAGAGTACGATGATCCTGATAAAGACGATCAGATTGTCCTACCCTCAGAAAAACAAGAAAAATCAACAGCGTTTTCAGATATCGACGTCAAAAAAGTCAAAGGATGGAAGCCAAAGGCACGAGACTACGAATCTGAAGTACATGTTACTAAAGATATTACTGGTAATAGCACGTGCGAGGGGACAACAAGTGATTTCACCAAGCTTTTCGTTAATCGATATCAGTCATTACGCAAAATACTACAAACACAACGTCGAGAGCTCGTTAATGTCATGCCTATCGATCGTATCAAACGAAATGGCGTGAAAGAGGTTCAGATTATTGGTATTGTTAAAGCGGTCAAAACCACCGTCAATGGTCACCGATTAATCGAACTCGAGGATGAAACAGGTGTGCAACCAGCAATTGCACTGAAAAACAACCGGGAGGCGATGGCTCTAGCGAATGAGGCATTATTGGATGAAATTATTGGTATTCGCGGGCAATTGAGCAAAAACGGAGATTTGCTCATTGTTCACAGCATCGTCTTTCCAGATGTTAGTATTCAAAATCAACGACACAAAGCAGATGTTCCTGTGTATGCTGCATTTCTTTCGGATATTCATATTGGCAGCAATAAATTCATGAAAGATGAATGGCGTTCTTTTCTTCGATGGATAACTGGTGGTATTGGTAATTCAAGACAAAAAGATGTTGCCAGTAAAATCAAATATTTGGTATTGCCTGGAGACCTGGTCGACGGTATAGGTGTCTATCCTGGTCAGGAACAAGAACTGGATGTTGCTAATCTGTATGAACAATATGAGACGTTAGCAAAACAGCTCGAATTTATCCCCGGTCACATCACTATGATTATGCAACCCGGAAACCATGATGCGGTGAGACCTGCAGAACCCCAACCAACATTTGAAAAAGAAGTGCAGCAACTCTTTTCTGGTAAAGAATTTATTTTTGTTGGAAATCCGTGTTATTTTTCTTTGCACGGAGTCGAGATTCTTTCTTATCATGGTGTAAGTCTACTTGATTATGCTACCAGTATTCAACACCTCAATTACAATCAACCAACAGAAGTGATGAAAGTGATGTTAAAAAAACGTCATCTCGCCCCCGTCTATGGCGGATACACACCACTAGCACCTGAGCATTTGGATCATATGGTAATTGACAAAGTGCCTGATATCTTTGTGACTGGCCATGTTCATACCGCCAATATTGATAAGTATCGCGGTGTCACGCTTATTAATGCATCTGCCTGGCAAGCACAAACCTCATATCAAAAAATGTTGAATTTTGTTCCAGATTCAGCAAAGTTGCCCATTGTTGATTTGAAATCAGGCAACGTCACAATGATGGATTTTAGTAAAGCCTTTTCGTAATTATGGGAACAAGCATTATCCAAAGATTTAAACCCCTTCTTTGCATTTGTTAATTAATACATTTTTTACGAGTCCGATATTATGGGTGGGGACCTATCCAACGATGTGTCAGCGAGCTCCATCATGCGCGAGTATTTTATGCAACTGCAAGAAAACATCGAGGCGTGCTATTCTCTTGCTGGACAAGCAAGAAAAAAAGGTTTTGATCCAGAGTTCATCGTAGAAATACCTCAAGCGCGTGATTTAGCAGATCGAGTCGAACAATTAGTTGGCCCTAAAGGCATCGCCCCTACTATTCGTGAGGTGACTAAAAAGATAGGAAATCGTGAACTAGTTTCACTTGATATTGCCAAACGGATTGTCAACGGAAAAACCTACAAATTTAAAACTACCGAGGAAGCACTAGACCAAGCAATACGAACCGGTCTTGCTATTCTTACTGAAGGCGTGTTGGTTGCACCGTTGGAAGGCATTGCTGAGGTAAAATTGGGGACAAACAAGGATGGAACAACCTATGTTGATCTCTATTTTTCAGGACCTATCCGAAGTGCAGGTGGGACAGGTCAAGCAATGAGTGTGTTGATTGCTGATGTCGTTCGCCGAGAACTTGATATTGGGAACTACCAACCGACTCCTGGAGAAATTGAGAGATATAAAGAAGAAATCCCTCTGTATAAACGAGCCCAGCACCTCCAATATACGCCGTCTGTTGATGAAATTGATAAAATTGTGAAGGGATGCCCCATCTGCATTAATGGTGAAGGGACAGAGGACGTAGAAGTAACTGGTTATCGCGATTTGCCACGTGTAGGCACCAACCGTTTGCGAGGTGGTGCCTGTTTAGTTATTGCTGAAGGACTGTGTCTCAAAGCCCCTAAGATTCTCAAGCATGTTAAAAAGTTGAAACTGAAGGGATGGGAATTTCTTGATAGTTTTGTCAATAAAGATGCTGGAAAAACACCGGATGGGGAAAAAACAACCAAAATTCCTACTATTGCTCCTTCAGCAAAATATATTGGTGAAGTTATTGCTGGTCGTCCCGTATTTTCACATCCCTCTCGAAAAGGAGGATTTCGACTACGATATGGACGGGCTAGGACTGCTGGGCTAGCAGCTACCGCGATAAATCCTATGGCTATGCACATTCTTGATGGGTTTATTGCTGTTGGCACGCAAATGAAAACAGAACGACCCGGTAAAGGAACCATTGCCACTCCTTGTAGTCAAATCGAAGGTCCGATTGTACTTTTACAAAACGGTGATCTCGTTCAAATCAATACAAATGACAAACATTCCGTCTATGCTGTTAAACAAATTGTTGATCTTGGGGAAATTCTCATTCCTTTTGGAGAATTTATTGAAAATAATGCACTGTTGCCTGATGCAAGCTATACTTATGAATGGTGGATTCAAGAGTTACAACAATCACTTGATTGTTTACCCAAAGAGTACACTCCTCAAGCGATACAACAAGCAGATGCAGTGCTTCAACAAAAGCTCAACGACGTGCTGAGGAAACCCATAAATCTCCAAGAAGTATCGGCACAAGAAGCGTTTTTCCTTTCAGAATCCTACAACATCCCCCTGCATCCGCGATATAATCTCTTCTGGCACGATATTGTGGCACTAGATGTCGTGGCACTTTCCCAGTATATCAAAGAAAAAGGAAGACTCGTCGATCAAACATTGCAGTTGCCTTTTGATACTGATATCAAGCGCATCCTCATCGATCTCGGTGTACTGCACAAACAACGAAATGAGGAATTCATCATCGATCATTATGCATATCCACTCATACGATGTTGTGGATTTGATGTAAAAAACACCAGTATTATTGAAACGCCAAGAAGCAAGATACTTCAGAATGTAGATACTAAAATGGATCCTACATCTCTTGTGTCCTCTCTTGCAGGTGTTGAGGTAAGAAAGAGAGCACCGTTTCGGATTGGAACGAGGATGGGCAGGCCTGAAAAAGCTGCAGCACGAAAAATGAGACCACCACCACACGTTCTCTTTCCTATTGGTAATTATGGTGGTAACCAACGATTGCTACGCACTGCTGCCGAGAAAATGGAAATTGAAGTTGAAGCGGGAAAACGAACCTGTAAAACTTGTGGAAAATCAACATATAGGCTAACATGTGGGTGTGGTACCCATACCGATGTTGTTTTCACGAAAGAAAAAACAAATGGCACAAGCACCGTCAAAGGAAGAATAGAGGTTCATAAAATCAACATGGGGGAAGAACTCAACCGAGCAAAAAAGGCGTTGAAAGAACGTGCTCTCCCCGAAACTATCAAAGGAGTCATTGGCACCATTTCAAAACACAAGACACCCGAGCCCCTTGAGAAAGGAATTTTGCGAGCAAAATATGATGTCTCGGTGTTCAAAGATGGTACGACTCGATTCGATATGACTGATTCTCCGTTAACCCACTTTAAGCCTAAAGAAATCGGTGTCCCCCTGGAGCGGTTAAAAGAGCTGGGATATACCACAGACTATCTTGGAAACCTGTTGGAACGAGAAGGCCAGTTGTGTGAACTGAAGGTTCAAGATGTTATTATCTCAAGGGCATGTGCTGAATACTTTGTTCAAGTTTCAAAATTTATTGATGACCTGCTTGCGAAGTTCTACAAACTCGATCGGTTTTATACCATACGAAAACTGGAGGATTTAACAGGTCACTTGGTCGTGGGTTTAGCTCCCCATACTTCAGCAGGTTCCCTTGCAAGAATTATAGGATTTACCGATGCCCAAGTGTGTTTTGCCCATCCCTTCTATCATGCATCGAAACGAAGAAATTGTGACGGCGATGAAGATGGTCTCATGCTGCTTCTCGATGCACTGTTAAACTTCTCTCATTCCTATATTCCTGATAAAAGAGGGGGACGCATGGATCTACCTCTCATTCTCACCACTCGTATCGATCCATCAGAGGTGGATAAAGAAGCACATAATGTTGATACCCTTGCACGATATCCGCTGGAATTCTATCGGGCAACTATACAACACGTTCATTCAAAAGAAATGGAATCGATCATGGGTTTGGTGTCTTCGCGGTTAGGAACCGAATTGCAGTATGAACAGTTCGGGTTTACTCACGGCACCAACGATATTTCAGAGGGACCAAAGCAATCTACCTACAAAACGTTAAAAACCATGATGGACAAGATGAATGCACAACTTAATCTTGCGGCAAAGATTCGGGCTGTTGACGAAGCTGATGTTGCCTACAAAGTCATCGAGCGTCACTTTTTGCCAGATATCATTGGCAATATGAGAGCATTTAGTAAACAAGCTGTTCGCTGTCCTACGTGTAATATTTCCTACCGACGACCTCCGTTGCAAGGATGTTGTACAAAATGTAATGGCAAACTCACTCTTACTGTTCATGAAAAGTCAGTAAAAAAATATTTAGAAATCTCAAAAGAGATTGCAGAACGGTACAGTATTTCTCCCTATGCACGCCAACGGATAAATTTAGTTGAGAAAAATATTGACTCACTGTTCATGAGCGACAAAGTAAAAACAACGAAATTAACTGATTTTTTCTGATTTTGTAGGAGCGGGCGTGTAGAAATCCTTTTTTATAGATGACTATCATCCCATACATTCGGAGGTGAGATAGGGATGTATCTCACCAAATTAGCAAAGGATGGGATGATAGTCTTAAAGAGAATGCAAGTGC
>Ga0180434_10002055_pt1 | contig 27638 bp, 22 predicted proteins | sample SS_ome_7_FD_132453 | JGI IMG/M metagenome (GOLD analysis project Ga0180434, IMG submission 132453) | Hypersaline lake sediment archaeal communities from the Salton Sea, California, USA - SS_1_D_2 metaG | ecosystem: Environmental > Aquatic > Non-marine Saline and Alkaline > Hypersaline >... | reverse complement strand
TGCTCACCGTCTATGGCATCGGCTACAAGTTCACCGACGAGGTGTGATCTTGTATAAAAAAGCCCGGCAGAACAAGAGATTTTGGGAACATCATCCCCATCGCCCGCCGTGGGAACACTGGGGCTATGAACACGAACACAAATTTCGCCATTGGGCGCGAGATCGGAAGCGCAAGCGGGGATGTCTCTTCTTCCGCTTCGCGGGGCTCTTTGGCTTCATGGCCCTGCTGGTGTTGGGCGGCATGGCGACGCTGGCGTTTCTGCTCTCGCGATTGTTCGGAGGCGACAGGCAGACGACGATGCTGGTGTGGGCCTGGGGCTGCGGCCTTTCGCTGGCGCTGCCGCTGCTGGCGGGGCTGCTGGCCAGCCGCGCTTTCCGGAGCATCGCCACCCCCCTGGCCGACGTCATGGCCGCCGCCGACGCCGTGGCCGAGGGCGACCTGAGCGCGCGAGTGCCCGAACGCGACCCCGGCGATTTTGGCCGATTGGCGAAATCCTTCAACCGCATGGTCGAGAAACTGGAGCGCTCCGATCAACTGCGGCGCAACCTCACCGCCGACGTGGCCCACGAGCTGCGCACGCCACTGCACATCATCCAGGGCAACCTGGAGGGCATCCTCGACGACGTGTACGTGCCGTCGGAGGTGCACATCGGGGCCACCCTGGAGGAAACGCGCTTGCTGGCGCGGCTGGTGGAGGATCTGCGGACGCTCTCGCTGGCCGAGGCGGGCCAGTTGCCGCTGGTGTGGGAGCAGGTGGATGTGGCCGAGTTGCTGGCCGACGTGTACACCAGCTTCAGCGGTCAGGCGGAGGCGGCGGGGATCGATCTGCGCGTCGAGATCGAAGGCGAGCCGCCTACCATCCCCGCCGACGTGGATCGGTTGGATCAGGTGCTCGGCAATCTGATGGGCAACGCGTTGCGCCACACGCCGTCTGGCGGAGTCATCACGCTCCGGGCGGAGCCTGTCCTGAGCACAGTCGAAGGGTCTATGCCAGAAAGCGTTCGCATCACCGTGAGTGATACCGGCGAGGGCATCCCCACCGAGGATCTGCCCTACGTGTTTGATCGCTTCTGGCGCGGCGATCGGTCGCGTCCCCGCGCCGGTGGCGCGGGAAGCGGGTTGGGGCTGGCCATCGCCCGGCAGTTGATACATGCCCACGGCGGTCGCATCGGCGTCGCGAGCGAGCCGGGTCAGGGGACGACATTCACCATCGAGTTGCCAAAAGTCGCTTGTAGAGAATAATTTTCGAGAGATTGAGCCGGGCCGGAGCGCAATTCTTTGCAACCTCCGGCCCGGCTTTGCGTATATATGATTGGGTTTCTGCCAGAACGTTTAAAAGTCTGCCTCACTCCCCCTGTTGAAATTTGACAAATTCGCCACTCGATTTTATAATGCAACCATTGGATATTACAACTAGAACCTAGCGAGGGGCAGATGTCACTTTCAGACCAGGAATATTTGCAGATCAACCAGGCGTTGTTTAGCCTGACCCATGCCTACGAATCGCGCATGGCCGAGGAAGCCGAGCGCAACGTGCTCGACCTAGCGCTCTCGGATTGTTCCGTGCTGATGGTGCTGCGCCAGTTCGCGCCGCTTAACGCCGTCCAACTCTCGCGCATTATGGACATCAATCCAGGCACTATCTCGGTCTATGTCCAGCGGTTGGTGGAAAAAGACCTGATTCAGAGAGAGCGGGATAGAAAAGACCGCCGCAATTGGTGGTTGACGCTGACTGAACTGGGGCAGGAGGTTGCCGGGGAAATAGTCGCCAGTGCAGCGGCGTACACGCACGATTTTCTCTCGGCATTGAGCGAGGAGGAACAGCGCGCGCTGCGCCGCTTACTTCTAAAAGCGTCGCACAGCCTGGGGTTCGATTGGCAGTAGTTATTATCGATAGTTTGAAGGAGGACTCAAGATGTCAATTCTCGAAACAAACGGCGTCAGCAAGCAGTACCAGATGGGCAAAGTGATGGTCAACGCTCTGGCCGGCGTTGACCTCAGCATCGAGCAGGGAGAGTTTGTGGCCGTCATGGGACCATCCGGGTCGGGCAAGAGTACGCTTTTGCACCTTCTCGGTGGGCTCGATCAGCCGACCGACGGAGCGGTGGCGCTGGATGGACAAACGCTCTCGGCTCTATCCGATAAACAGATCACCATCACCCGCCGCCGCAAGATCGGTTTTATCTTTCAATTTTACAACCTCGTCCCCACCCTGAATGCCGAGGAGAACGTCGCCCTGCCGCTGCTCATCGACGGCCAGCGGCCCAAGGACTATGGCGAGCGGGTGGCCCGCCTGCTGGGAATGGTGGGGCTGGCCGAGCGGCGGAGCCACAAGCCCGACCAGATGTCGGGCGGCGAGCAACAGCGGGTGGCCATCGCCCGCGCTCTCGTCACCGAACCGGCCATCGTCCTCGCCGACGAGCCGACGGGCAACCTGGACTCGAGGGCGGGTGGTGAGATCCTCAATCTCTTGCGTCAACTGTGCGACGACCTGGGCCAGACCATCGTGATGGTGACGCACGATCCCCTGGGCGCCAGTTGTGCCGATCGGGTCGTCTTTCTCAAGGACGGGCGCATCATTGACGAGATGAGGCTCGGCGATGGGAAGAAGGACGCCGCGGACATTCTGGCCCGCTTGACCGAACTGGAGTTGTGAACATGCGACATCTATCCACACTATCCTTCAGAAACCTGCGGGTGAGATTGACTCGCACCCTGCTGACCGTCGCCGGTATCGTGCTGGGAGTGGCCGTCATCCTGGCGATTGCCGTCACCAATCGCAGCATCTACAACGGTCTGGAGGCGCTCTTTGCCGACGTGGCCGGGAACGCGGACCTCACGGTGAGGTCCGCCTCGGATAACGATGAGGGATTCGACGAGCAGATCCTGGAACAAGTGCGGGCGTTCGAGGGAGTCTCTGCGGCTGTACCCAGCACGGCGGACGGCACGATGCTGATGTTGGGGGACAGGGAGGTTTCCCTCGCGGTCTACGGCGTGGACCCCGCCGTCGACAAAGAGGTGCGTCCCTATAAAGTCATCGAGGGGGAATTCCTTCCTGAAGGCGACGAGTATGCCGTCATCGTGGCGGAGGATTTCGCCGAGCGGCACGAGATCGAGTTGGGCGACGACGTCGAACTGCTCGTGGCCGATGGAACCGAGTCGTTCCTGGTAGTGGGGATCGTGGCGAAGGAGGGGCCGGCCCGGCAGGCCAAGATGGTGATGCCGCTCGCCGCCTCGCAGGCAGTCTTTGCCCGCGGGCACAACATAGATAGCGTTGACCTCGTCGCCGAGGAGGAGATCGCCAAGTCCGCCGACGCCCTCGACCGGTTGATGGCCTCCCTCCAGGACGAACTGGGGCCAAGCTACGAGGTCGTCTACCCCGCCGCCAAGGGCCGCAACATCGCCGAGATGCTTTCGGGGATGTGGATGGGACTGGGCTTTTTCGCCATCACCGCGCTCTTTGTGGGTGCCTATCTCGTCTTTAACACCTTCTCCATGACCGTCGTGGAGCGCACCCGCGAGATCGGCCTGCTGCGCGCCGTCGGCTTGACCAAGTGGCAGGTCACGCGCCTGCTTTTGATCGAGGCCTTTTTCATGGGGCTGGCCGGTTCTCTTCTGGGGATCGCTTTCGGGCTTGTTCTCTCCGTGCCGATGATGAAGGTGACGAACAACCTGATGGGTCTCGAGACGAACGTCTTCTCCGTGCCTCTGGAGAGCGTCGTCACCAGCGTCGTCGTAGGGATGGTGGTGACCATCGCCAGCGCGTTGATTCCCGCCATCCGGGCCGGCCGCCTGTCGCCCGTCGAGGTGCTGACCGTGCGCGGTCGCGGGGGCAACGGTTGGCTCATGAAGCACGGCTGGAAGTTTGGGCTGGCGCTGGTGATCCTCTCCGAGCTGATGGATTACGTGCCGGTGCGGGAAGAAGCCCAGATGGGGTGGGGTCAGTTGAGCCTGTTCCTGCTCCTGGGGGGAGTGACCCTGCTCGTGCCCCGCGTCACCGGGTTGCTCGAAAGGCTCGTCAGGCCGGTGATGATCGCCATCTACGGCCACGAGGGGCGGATCGGCGCCGGAAACGTCCATCGCGCCCTGGGGCGCACCAGCTTGACCGTGGGCGCCTTGACGGTGGGGATTCTGATGACGATCATGATCGGGGCCATGTCGGTCAGCTTCACCTCCGACACGCGGGAGTGGATGGAGACGGCTCTGCAAGGGGATCTCTTTGTGGAATCCTTCCGGGCGATGCGGATGGAATTGAAACAAGAGCTGGCGACGCTGGAGGGAATCAATTTGATCACACCCATGCACTTTCTCGAAGCCAAGGTGGTGGGCGTCCATTCTGCGAGCGGTTTTGTCCCCCTGGACGAGGCTCCCTATCTTCTCGCCGTCGAACCGATAGAATACAATCAGGTCAGCGGTTTCGAGTTCGCTTCGGGTCAGGGAGAAGAGAAGGCGCTGGTGGAGCAATTGGCAGCGGGGGACGCCGTCTTTCTCTCCACCACGCTCAGCCAGAAGTATGGGATCGGGCAAGGCGATCAGATACGCATGCGCACGGCGAGGGGGGAGCACGACTTTTTCGTGGCGGCGGTGATCGTCGATTATTTCCAGGGTGGAGAGGCGATGATGGGTTCCTGGCACGATCTCGAGGCGTACTTTGGCCACAACAAGGCCCACATGTTCATGGTGGACGTGGCGCCGGAAGCCTCGGTAGAGGGCGTCCGGCAGAACATGGAGGATCTGTACGGCAAGGCCCGGCACATCGAGGTGGCCTCGGGCGAGGAACTTCGGGAGCGGTGGCTGAAGGATTTTTTGAGTTGGTTCATGCTCTTTGATGTCATCGCCGCCATCGGCGTCGTCATGGGCGCTTTGGGCGTGATCAACACCCTGATGATGAACGTGCTGGAGCGCATCCGCGAGATCGGCACCCTGCGCTCGGTAGGGATGACCCGGCCCCAGGTAGCCAAGATGATCCTATCTGAAGCCCTGGTCATGGGCCTCATGGGGGGATTGCTCGGGGTGGCGTTTGGGGCGTATGGCTCCTACTACGCCGTGACGGGGATGGGAGAGAGCACGGGTTGGACGATCGAGTATATCCTGCCCCGCAGTCTGCTCCTCGCCGGTCTGGTCATCGCGCTGGTGGTCTCGCAGCTTGCCGCGCTCTATCCGGCCTGGCGGGCGTCGAAACTGAATATCGTGAGAGCGGTACAGTATGAGTAAAGGGAGGAAATGGTGAAAGCTGGCAAGATTATTATTGGAGTCATTGTTTTTGTGATGATCGCGGGCCTGGCTTATTTGGGCTACCAGCAATTCCTGGCGCCCCTGCCGGAGGAGTCGGCGTCTCGGCCGACGGCTCAGGCGGCAGCTCCACCGGCGGCTGTGGCGGCAAGAGTGGAAGCCGACGTCGTCTCAGCGGAGGGGACTATCGTCCCTGCCCGTTATGCAGAGCTTGGTTTCCGCACCGGCGACCGCGTGGTCGAGGTGCTGGTCGCGCCCGGCGACGCCGTCGAGACGGGAGAGGTGCTGGCCCAGCTTGAGGATGACGATCTGCGGGCGGCCATCGTCCAGGCCGAGACGGCCATCGCTGTGGCCGAGGCGCAACTGGCGCTGGCAAAGGTCGGCCCTCGTTCGGAGGCGATCGCTGTGGCCGAGGCGCAAGTAGGCGCGGCTGAAGCGGCGCTGGCGCAGGCCACCGCCCAGCGGAATCAGTTGCTCGCCGGCACCATCGAGGCCGAGATCGCCGCAGCCGAGTCGGACCTGGCCGCCGCCGAATTGGGGCGCAAGACGGCGGAGGATCAATACGATCAGATCGAGGGCAAGGTCCACGGCTGGATAGAGGAAGAGGCCATTCTCCAGTTGCACGCGGCGGAGCAAGCATTGGAAGCGGCCCACGTGCGGCTGGCCCAGGCGCGCGACAGCGCCTGGCCCCAGAAGCAGTCGGCGAACGCCGCAGTTCTGGCCGCCGAAGCCCAGCGGGATATTGCCCAGGCACAACTGGCGCTGGCAAAGGTCGGCCCCCGAACAGAGGAGATCGCCGTGGCCGAGATGTCGGTGCGGCAGGCTGAGGCGGCGCTGGAGACAGCCCAGGTCGCCCTGGCCGAGACGGAGCTGAAGGCCCCCTTCGCTGGCACGATCGCCGATGTGACCATTGAGGTTGGAGAGGCCGTGTTGCCCGGCGCGCCTGTGATCGTCATCGCCGACTTTTCGCCCTGGCGGGTGGAGATGGACGATCTGAGCGAGCTGAACGTGGTGCACGTCCAGGTCGGCCAGGAAGCTGAGGTGCGCGTGGACGCCCTGCCCGATCGGACCTTCCACGGTCGGGTGGCAGAGGTGCCGCTCATCTCCGAACTCAAGCAGGGCGACGTGACCTACGCGGTGGTCATCGAGTTGGACGACGTGGGAGATGCGCCGCTGCGCTGGGGGATGAAGGTCTTTGTGGATATTCACACCGGCGGGTGATGCTCATCGCGTGATCGAATCGCTGAAACGCTGAAGGTGCTGATTTCGCTGAAGGTTCTGTCGAACGTCAATCCGTTTTCAGCGTTTTCAGCACCCTCAGCGATCTCAGCGATGCAGTGGCTCGGCTGAGTTTGAGAACCGGGGAAAATGTGGTAAGATCGCAACCACTGTGACCCTGCCACTCCTGACCACCAAACTCTATATCCCATCGCCCCGGCCCGGCCTGGTGCCGCGCCCACGCTTGATCGAGCGATTGAACGCGGGCATCCACGGCAAGCTGGCGCTCGTCTCTGCCCCGGCGGGTTTCGGCAAGACCACGTTGGTCAGCGAATGGATCGCTGGCAGTGGGCGTCCTACTGCCTGGCTCTCTCTCGACGAGGGCGACAGCGATCCGGCTCGCTTCTTTGCCTACCTCATCGCGGCGCTGCAAAACGTCGACCCGGCCATCGGCCAGACCGCCCAGGCTATGCTGCAAAACCCGCAACCGCCCCCACCGGAATCGCTGCTCACGGCTTTGATCAACGACGTTGCCGCCACGTCGGACCCGTTCATCCTCGTCCTCGACGACTATCACCTGATCACCACGCTGCCCATCCATCAACTGCTTGCCTTCCTCCTGGAACACGCGCCGCCCCAGATGCACCTGGTCGTCGCCACCCGCGAGGACCCTCCGCTGCCCCTCTCGCGCCTGCGAGCGCGCGGGCAGACGGTCGAGATTCGCCAGGCCGACCTCCAGTTCACCGCCGAGGAGACGACCGAGTTTCTGCGGCAGGCGAGGCAACTCGAGCTATCCCCCGCCGACGTCGCCGCGCTCCAACGGCGCACAGAGGGCTGGGCCGCTGGTCTGCAATTGGTTGCACTTTCCATCAGCGGTAACGACGACGCGGAACGGCTGGTACGATCCTTCACCGGCAGCCATCGCTACGTCCTCGACTGTCTCATCGAGGAGGTGTTCCAGCAACAGTCTCCCGACGTGCAGGATTTTCTCCTCAAGACATCGCTCCTCGACCGGTTCACCGCTCCGTTGTGCGACGCTGTCACGGGACATGGAAACGGTCGCGAGGTGCTGTTGATCCTGGAGCACGCCAATCTCTTTATCGTTCCGCTCGACGAGTCGCGGCAGTGGTATCGCTATCACCGTCTCTTTGCCGATCTCCTGCGCCATCGCCTGGAGCTTGAAGCGCCAGACGATGTCGTTCGACTGCACAAGCAGGCCAGCCAGTGGTACGTAGACAATGGATTCCCTGCCGATGCCATGCGCCACGCCCTGGCCGGTGCCGATTGGGAAAGGGTGGCCTTGCTCATCACCGAGCTATCCGACGCGATGCTGAAGCAGGGCGAGGTGGTGACGCTGCTCGGCTGGCTCCAGGCATTGCCAGAAGAGATGGTGCTCGCCAGCCCACAGCTCTGCCTCGAATATAGTTGGCCGCTGATTCTGACGGAGCAGCTTGACGCCGCCGAATCCTACCTCAGTCAGGCGGAGCGGATCGCCGAGGAGCAGGGAGACCCCGGCCTCTTGGGTGACGTCGCCGTGGCGCGTGTGCACATCGCCCGGATGCGAGGCGACAACCAGCGCGCGGCGGAGCTTTCGGAGCGAGCGCTGGCGCTCTTGCCGCCGGAGCACCTCGTAGGCCGTTCTGTCGTGGCACTCAACCTGGGTATGTCGCAGTGGTATCGCGGTCGCCTGGCAGAGGCCGAGCAGACGTTGACGGAGGCGGAGCGTGCCGGGCGCGGATCGGGGAACGATTATGTGCAGTTTGCAGCTCTGGCTTTTCTGGGCAGAATACAGACGGCAAAGGGCCGGTCGCGCAAGGCGGCGGCGTTCTGTCAACGGATCGTCGAGGAGGGCGGGCAAGTGCCCATCGTTGCCGTGGGCCACTATGACCTGGCCCGGCTGTCCTACGAGTGGAACGACCTGGAGACGGCCGTCGAGCATCTGGAGCAGGGGATCGAACTGAGCCGACGCAACGGCGCCGTAGAGTTCACAGCGGGCGGCTACGGGACGCTGGCGATGGTAAAACAGGCCCAGGGCGACGGTGCGGCCGCGCAGAGCGCGCTGCGACAGACTGAACCTTTGCTCGATCAGGCGGACATCTCGACAGCTACGCGGCTGCGCATTCTGATCGCTCGCATCCTCGTCGCATTGGGGCAGGGTGATCTGGACGCAGCGGCCCTCGCGGTGGGGCAGGCGCCCACGCTGGAGGAATCCGGTTCCTTCCCCGATTATCTCTCCTTGATGATGGCCCAGGCGCGTCTGCTCCTGGCGCAAGGAGAGCAAGGGGAGCAAGCGGCCGCCGCGCAGCACCTGGCGACGTTGCATGGGATGGCCTCCCACGCTGGCTTCCAATCGGTTGCCGCCAAAGCCCGCGCGCTGCAAGCTCTGGCCGCGTCCTCTCCCAAACAGGCCCTCGATTTCCTGGCCGAGGCCCTCGCCTGGGCTGAGCCTGAGAACTATGTGCGCACCTTTGTAGACGTGGGCGAGCCGATGAAAGCATTGCTGCACGCAGCGGTGGAGCGAGGCATAGCGACGAAATACGTGCACAGGCTCCTGGGTGCGTTTGCAGGCGAGACGAAGGACGATAGACGAATAACCCTGGCGTCTGCGGCCCTGGTTGAGCCACTGAGCGACCGCGAGCTTGACGTCCTGCGCTTGCTCGCTGGCGGACAAACGAATCAGGAGATCGCGAACGGGCTGTACGTGTCGGTCAACACAGTAAAAACCCACCTCAAGAATATCTACGGCAAGCTCGGCGTGCGCAGCCGCCGCAAGGCCGTCGCCGAAGCGAAGAAGCTCGGTCTCGTGGCATAGCCTCCGTTCGCGCCTCCAATCACCCCCTCCAATCACCCATCAATCACCTGCAATGGGTGATGACATATCCTGCCTTTGCGCCTATACTGGAGCCAATTCAGTGAACGAGCAAATAAGAAGGAGGATGGTGATGAACAAGAAACGAATGGACACCACGATGCAGTCGGACCGCTGGTCCTATCTCTGGCTGGTTATTGGAACGCTACTGGGCTTCTTCTGGACCATACCGTTGGTCTGGTGGCTGTCGTCCGTCTTTGTGTTGCGTTTCGTACGCACGCAAAAGGTCTGGCGCGGCTTTTTCCTGGCCTGGCTGATGACCTTTGTGACGGTCGGAGTCACCCAGTATGGTATGATGAACGCCATGATGCCTAGCCCATTGCCCGTGTATCTCATCACGATGGCGATCGGCGCTTTACCGTTCACCTTGCCCTACCTGGCCGACCGCCTGCTGACGCCCCGGCTGAAAGCGCACGGTCGTGCGACGTTTGCCTCTACCCTCGTCTTTCCCCTGGCGGTGACCGCTGTGGACTTTATCAGCGCCAAGGCCAACCCTCTGGGCAGCATTGGGGCGCAGGCCTACTTCCAGTATGGCAACCTGGTTCTGATGCAACTGCTCTCCATCACCGGGATGTGGGGCATTACCTTTCTGGTGAGCTGGTTCGCTTCGGTCTTTAACTGGGCCTGGGAGTGCGACTTTGACTGGTCGAGCATCCGTCGCGGGGTAGCGGTCTATGCCGGTCTCTTGCTGTTGGTGATGATCTATGGCAGCGTCCGTTTGGCTTTCGCCCCGCCCGCTACTGGCACGGTGCGTATGCACGGCATAACGGCGGTCGATATGCGGGAGAATTGGGCGGGCCTGAATGAAATGAAGGAGCAGGAGGGTTGGGAGGCCATGCGCCAGCAGGCGGCGGAGTACCGCGCTCTCTACTTCGAGGAGACGGTTCGCGAAGCCAGGGCCGGCGCTCAGCTCGTCCACTGGCCGGAGCAGGCCGTGATGGTGCCCGGAGAAGACGAACCGCCCTTTATCGCCCAGGCCCAGGAGATCGCCCGCCAGGAAGATGTCTACCTGGCCCTCGCATTCGGCGCCGTCTTTCAGGGTGACCGCCCCTGGGAAAACAAGCTCATCGTCGTCGATCCGTCCGGCGATATCGTGCTGGAACACCACAAGTACGCTCTGGCGGCGCTGGAGGGAACGAAGGGAGGCGATGGCGTCCTGCGCACGGTCGAGACTCCCTTTGGCACGCTGTCGGGCATCATCTGCAACGACGCCAACCACGAGGAGATGGTGCTCCAGGCCGGCCGCAACGGCACCGACATCCTGCTGGCTCCCAGCATGGATTACCGCGAGATCGATCCCATCCACGCGCACATGGCGATCTACCGGGCCGTCGAGAACGGCGTCACGGTCGTGCGCCAGGCGGACAACGGGCTTTCGTTCGTGGCGGACCCCTACGGACGGGTGATATCGACAATGGATCACTGGACGGCCAGCCAGCGGGTATCGCTCGCCCAGGTGCCCGTCCAAAGCGCGTTCACCATCTATCCCTACATCGGCGACCTGTTCGCCTGGCTGTCGATCGTCGGGTTTGTAGCCATCACTATCTGGGTGGTGATTCGCGAGCGCAGGGTCAACAAATCAGCCGCTGAGCGATGAGAACGTAACACGTGGGTAGGCGGCTGGCGTCACTTGGTCCTTGGATACACGTTTCGATTAGTTTCTACATCATTAAGGAGGTTAGCATGTCGGTCAAATCATCCGCTAAAGTCAATTCTGTTCTGCGCTTCTCGTTGGAAAGGCCTGTCCTGACAAGTCTCGTGCTTTTGGTTATCGCCTTTTTCTTCAAGTGGGTGGACACGTTTGTCCTGCGGCTGGATGAGCGCCTGGGCGAGATCATTCTCTGCAAGACGCTCGGGTTTGTTCTGGTCATCGCGTTTGTATGGGCCTGTGGGCGAAAGCTGCGGGACATCGGTTTGCATTCCAGACAGTTCGGCCTGAACTTGCTCATTGGCATTGTCGTCGCGGTGATAGTGCTCGTGGTCAGCTATGGAGTCGAGTTTGTCGCCCAACTGTCGAGGCAACCGGTGCTTCATTTCGAGGCCATCGACCCCAAGGCGGGCGTCACCGGTGGGTTCCTTTTTATACTCTGGATGCTCTTGGGCAACGTCATCAACTCTTTCATGGAAGAAGGGCTGTTTCGAGGGGTGATGGTGCGTCTGTTCCGGGTCAAGCTTTCGTTTGGGTGGGCCAACCTGCTTCAAGCGTTTCTGTTCGGTGTCTGGCATCTTCCGTGGGTGCTAAAGTGGATGCAGACGGGGCGGATCGAGGAACAGGGGGGAATTGCCGCTGCGGCGTTTGGCCAATTCGTGCCCATGTTACTGATCGGACTCGTCTGGGGGTATTTCTATCTCAAGACCGGCAGCCTGTGGGGGACCTGGGTTTTCCATTTTCTGAACAACAGCGTGTTAAACTTGCTGCACATCACGACCATTGACGGCCTGGATAGCGGTTCCGCAATACGAGGGCCTGTTTGCTTGCTCGTCGCGCTGCTGAGCATGTTCCTGGTCAAGATTTTGGCCGAGCGGTTCCAGATGCAGGAGGTCAAACCCTGGGGGCAGTGGATGACTGGTGAAGGGAAATGATGCCAGTTCATGCAGCCGTCATCCAGGCCAGGGAGAAAGCGTATGCTACGAGCTGAGATCCGCGTGAAAGGGCAGATCGACGAACAGTGGTCCGATTGGTTCGAGGGGTTGGAGATCACGTACACGGACCAGGACGAGACGATTCTGACCGGAGAGATCGCTGACCAGGCGGCGCTGTACGGGCTGATCGCCAAGTTGCGAGACCTGGGATTGCCCCTCATATCGGTGAACAGCGCCGAGGTCGAAGAGTAAAACGCCATTCGATCATCGACCCCCTGCGGACTTTTGGTCTGTAGGGGGTCTTGCGCATGGCTGGAGGAACATACACGCGCATCAACTCGTTGAAGCCTATTTCATCGTCCTGCACCTCCAGCACGATCGCGCTCTCAGGATGCAACGCACTTGTCAAGTGTGTTGCACCTTCTGAATTATGGAATCCGGGCCTCAAACTGCTTTTTATCCCGCTTGCAGATCGTCCGGATCACCCGGCGGCCTGACATCGCCGCCGGCGGCAGGCCGCCTCCCGGCTCCACCCACTGCCCCACCATATAAAAATTCTCCAGACCGGGGAGTGTTTTGTCCATGCCCCTGCCCATCGCCATCCCCATCGTCTCGGTCGTGATCAGCCATCCCTCCATCGAACCCTGCCAGTTGCCGGTGTATCGCTCGTAGGTCATCGGCGTCGCCACGTCCACCGCTTCCACCTGGTCCGTGATGCCGGGGAATCGCCTTTCCAACTGGCCGATCACCTGGAGCGCGATTTCCTTCTTTTCGGTGTCATATTGCTCGCGCTCTGGATACAACTCCTTCCAGTACGCATAGTTGGAGTTGAATATGACCGTGATGACGGACTTGCCAGGAGGAGCCAGAGTGGGATCGTAGCAAAAGTGCCGGATGCTCAAGCGCTTCCGTTCCTCACCGGCAACGGTGATCGGCTCCGCCAATGGGTAGATGACCGAATGCGGCTCGCTCGATAGATCGCGCGCCACGCCTAGCGAGACCTGAATGACAGGCGGAAAGATAGGCAGCTCGTCATAATAGCCCCGCACCTTGTCGTTGACGTATTTTCCCTCCAGCATGTCAAAGATGGTCGCGTGCCCATCGGCGGCGGAGATCACGACGTCGGCCCGATGTTCGGCACCTTCAGCCAGGCGTACGCCCACAGCACGGTCGTTCTCGATCAGGATTTTCTCCACCCGCGACTTGTAGTGGAGTGCGCCTCCCAGGTCGAGGTAGCGGCGCTCAATCGCCTGCGCGAACGCCAACGAGCCGCCGATGGGATAGCCCGCGTCCCGGTTGTGCATCCATCCCAGTGTCATCAACAGCGCCACCATCGGAAAGTTGGGCATATCAAAGACCAGGGTGAACGCCCGTCGCAAAAAAGGGTCGCTGAAGCCAAGACCAAAGTCCTGAGCCGACATCCTGCTATATTTTCGAAAGCCGCCCATAAAAGGCAACATCTTGAGCCCCATCTTGATCCCGTCGAGCAGCCCAGATGGTCCTCCAGGGAGACCCACAGCCCGGCCAAACCGGGCGAAAAGACGCACTCCATCGCAAAGTTCTTCGATCCCCTCACTATCCGCGGGAGCCAACGCTTTCATGTGCTGCTCCAGCCGGTCGGCGTCGGTGTAGAGGATAAAGGCCTTGTCGTTCGTCCCCTCGACGCGCAAGAACTCGTCGTGATCGACCATGTGTCGCTCCTGCGCCGCGCCCAACTCCTGCCAGATGCGGTTAAAGCTGGAGCCAGCCCCAGAGCCGACCAGCCAGTGGATACACCCGTCAAAGGTGTATCCCTTCCGCTTCCACGACGTGCACAGCCCGCCTGGCTTGTCGTGCAACTCGAATATCTGGGTGCGGTAGCCGTTCATCTGGCCGTAGCACCCGGCGGATAGACCCGCGATACCTGCTCCAATGATGATGATGGATTTGGACATTTTCTCTCCTATGATTTGACATTCATTACACCGGAGATAGGATACCGGATCGTTACTTGCGCTGCCTATCCTTCAACTAACGACAACCTATCAGTTTCCGGCGCAGATGAGAAAAGGTTGTCGAGTTGCAACAACACACTGATATCGCCGTCGGCAGTGTAGGCTCCGTCCAGGAACGCCTCGGCGCCATTCATCTTTCCCTGGGAGATGGCGCTCCACACATCAGCAGGGCTTTCGATGGTCAGCGCAGGCCGGTCAGCTTCGCCGGGATGGAACGTACAGCAGTTTGATTCGATCTCCAGGTAGCCCGCGCCGCCGCCGTCGCCGCGCAAGTGGAATTGGATCGTCGCCCGCAGATCGCTCGCTGCCTCGGCGTTGAAGGCGAGTGGCATGAACTCGACCAGTTGCAGGCCGCTTACACCGTCTGGTATCCCTGCCATACGCTGTGCGCCCTCCCGCGCCGCCGCCCGCTGAGGATACCACTTGGGAAACCACACAGAAAAGAAAATCCCGATCGCGATCAAAGAGCGCGGAATAACCGCCACCAGAATGATGCGCGCCGTTCCCTCCAGGCCCGTCGCCATCGCCGCCCCGCCGATGAGCGCCTGCGCGGTAAAGATCACGCCCCAGAGAACGGTGATGATCTGGTTCGTCCTGACAAAAATTGGCTCGTCCCAGAACGCCTCATCCCAGTCCTCCTTGGCGTAATCGTAGGTAAAGGGGTTGCCGACGAGGAGCGATCCCCACGCCATCAGCGCCAGAGCCGCGTCCGACACGACGCCGCCGTAAAAGACGAGCAAGTCGCTGCCCAGCACGAGGGTGACAAAGGCAAACGCGGCGAGCACAACGAGCGACACCGCGTCCAGGATTTTCATCTTGCGGACGGCAAAGCGGTAACCGTTCATCGCCAGCGAGAGACCCAATCCCGACAGGGTAGCGGCGGTCGTGTGTCCCATCCCCGCGAGCACCCAGTACAAAATCCACGGCGCAAAGGCGACAAAGGTCCAGATCATGGCATTATGCCTCCGGCGCAGTCGAAAAGAGTTTCTCGAAGCGCATCAACAGTCCCAGATTGCCTTTGACAGAGTACTTGCCCGTCATCAGCGCCGTCGCGCCGTTCATCTCGCCGTTGCTGATCGCCAGCCAGATCTCAGAGGGCGTGCGGATGGTCAACGTGGGTTCGGGATGCGCGCCCTCGAAAGCGGCGCACTTCCCCTCGGCGACGTGCAGGTAGTACTGCCCCGGCTCCTTGCCGTTCACGTCGAACTGGATCACAGCCTGCAAGTCGCCGGCTGCCTCCGCGTTTAAGACCGTCGCCATCCCGGCGACGATGTCGCGCATCGTGTCGCGAGAAGCGGGCGGCGGTAGTTCCGTCCCCGGCCCGGTTTTCGCCTCCGAGCGAGCGAGCGACCGATCCCAATGCGCGTTCGCCATCTCGGCATAGACCTCCGGCTCTATGAGTAATCGATCCAGCGCCTCCTGCGTCTCTGGCGTGATGCGGCCCTGCTCGACCACCTCCCGCCCGGCGTTACGGGCGGCCTCAAAGTACCATTGGAGACCTTCCTGCAGATGTGGTTGCTTTAGCAGCTCCCCGGCAGCACACAGGATGATGCCAGCCAATTCCGAATCGGGGTCCGAGGTGAAGCAGCGGAACGTCTCAACCAGCCCCGAAAAGTGATGGCGCTCCGGAAAGCCACAGTTGGAGATGAGCACCACCTTGTCGTGGCGTGCCTCGTAGCGCGGGGGATGGATGAGCTGGTCACCTCGCTTGAGGATGTATGGCTGGATCAGTGGGATGTGGCGATCCATAAACGCCTTCATCTGCGCTGTGACGGTAAAGACGTAGAGCGGTGTGGCATAGACGACGGTGTCTGCTTGCCGCAACTTTTCCAGCAGTTCGGGCATGTCGTCCTTGTGAACGCAGACGCCGGGCGTCTTGGTCCAGCAAGTGAAGCAGCCCAGGCAATAATTGATCTTTTTGTCCTTAAGATAGATCGTCTCCGTCTCCGCGCCCGCCTCCCGCGCTCCTTCCAGGAAGGGTTGCAGGATGCGTTCCGTATTTCCCTTCGCGCCCCGAGGGCTTCCGTTCACTGCCAAGATGTTCATTTCGCTCCTTTAATTTGATTTTGATCTCTCAATGAGAGGGATGTTGCCCGTTTTTGATGCGCTGGATCACGCTCTCGATCCACTCCAGCCACGCTTCGTTCACCTTGATCCCACACTCCAACGTCAGCATCCAGAAAAACACCTCACGCGGAGAGTCGATCTCTTTGGCGTAAGGTGGAATATCCTGGGGAACCTGGCTGTACCGTTTCAACGTCGCTCGCAGCCGCTCGGCTTGCCGCTCGAGGGCCGCCAGGATCTCCTCGTCGCTCAGTTGTCCGGAGAAAAAGACCTGCACCAGCATCGCACTGCGAGCTTGCTTGTAGGGGAGGAACGTGGTCATCCAGCGACGCAATGCCTTCCGCCCGGCCTCGGTGATGTGATAGACCTTGCGATTGGGCCGATCCTCCTGGAGTACGAGTTCCACCTCCGCCAGACCTCGCTCGGTCAACCGGGCCAGCGTGCGATAGATCTGGCTCTGGTCGGCCGGCCAGAAGTGGCGCACCGAGGTATCGAATGCCTTTTTCAGATCGTAGCCGGTAAAAGGGCGATAGTTCAGGAAACCGAGGATGGCGTACTTTAAGGACATCAGATATCTCCTGTATATGAGTTATCCTATATAGGACGGCTTGCATAATAACACAAACAATCGGCCTTGTCAAGATCATTTCTGCCCTGGGATTGAAGAGTGAAACAGCACGAGGGACAGACCTGGCAGCCTGCCCCTCGTCGAGTCATTCAGAAACGATCCTGTCCTTCGTCTAGCTTTGTCGCGCCAGGTATCGCTCTAGTTGCTTCAGACCATCGGGAAAACTGAGCCGACCCAGGCCGAAACGAACGTGACCGTCGCCAAAGCCGAGGCCCGTGCTGGGCAGGAGCAACACGCCCTGCTCCGCCGCCAGCCTGTCGCTGAACTCCCGAGCCGACTGGCCCCGCAGACCGACGAACGCCACCGACCCCGCCTGGGGCCGATTCCAGCGGAAAACGGTCCCCCAGCGCGAAAAGAATGGTTCTGCCAGTTCCAGGTTGTTCAGGACGATCCGCCGGTTGCGCTCGGCCAGCTCGTCGAGAACCTGGAGCGCAATCTGGGCCAACACCTCGCTTGGCGCGCTGGAACAGATGGTGGTATAGTCCTTCCAGCCCAAGATGCGCTCTCGAAGTGGCGTGTCTTGCAGCGCCAGCCAGCCGGTACGCAAGCCCGGCAGCCCGTACGTCTTGGACAATCCAGCGAGGGTGATGGCGCGCTCGTACAGGTCGCAGCCGGAGGGGAGGCGCGCTGCAGCATCGTACTCCAGGCCGCGGTACATCTCGTCGGAAAAGAGCCACGTGCCAGATCGGGCGACGATCTGGACGATGGTCCGCCATTCTTCGTGGGATGGCAGGTAACCGGTGGGATTGTGCGGAAAGTTGACGACGACCAGCTTGGTGCGCGGCGTGACGAGCCGTTTCAACTCATCAAGGTCGAGCCGCCAGCCACCTGGCGGCTCTTCGATTTCCTCCAGAAACCAGCGAACGACGCGACAACCGAGGTATTCGGCCACGTTGCCCAACGAGTCGTAGCAGGGCGTCAGCACAATCACTTCATCGCCCGGATCCAGCAGGGCGTGCATCGTCACAAAGATGCCCTCCTCCGGCGCACCCAGGCCGATCACATGGTCGGCGCTCACGCTCGTGTACAGACCGGCGATGCACTCCCGGAGCACAGGGTCGCCCTGGCTTTCGGTATAGCCCAGCCGCAGCCGGCCGAGGGATTTCCAGGAAACCCCGGCCAGTCGGAGCAACTCGTCCACGGTCAGCGACTCGCAATCGGAGGCGCACAGCAGGTACGGCGCGGTGAACTCGTGGACGGCAAAAAATCGCTCGGTATGAAAGGGTTTGATTTTCACAGAACCTACTCCTCGGGTACGTCTATCCGCCGCGCGACCAATTCGCCGTTCTCTTGAATCGCCACGATGACAAAGTCGAACAGATCGCGCTGCAAGCAGTAGATGGGATCTGTTGCTGGCAAGTACTCCCGGTCGCCCCGCAGAAACTTGCGCGTGCTCTCGTGCTCGACGACCTGGCGCAGCGTAGTGACGTGATCGTAAGGCTGACCAGTGAGCAAGTGCTCGAGGTAATCGGCGCACGCCTCGTCCTCTGCCGTGCTCGCCTCGCCGCCGGATCCCATAGCCACCAGCGAAACTACCGGCGGCGAACGCGCCGCGAGATACCGCGCAATGGCGCGGGCGGTGACGTAGCTCCCCAGGATCACCATATCAGATCGCTGGGACGCCGCCACTGCCCCGGTGACGCCCGCCGATGTCCGCTGCGCCACCGTCTGCCCGGCGAAAAAGTCTCGCCCCGCCGTCAGGATGCGGGAGGGCGAGTTTCCCAGATCAAAGCCATCTACCTTCTTGCCGCCCACCTCGCCCACGGCCAGGTAGCCTCTCTCCGCCTGGAGCTTGAGGACGGCCTCCGGTTCGGCCAGGAGGACGATTTTCTCCGCGCCCAGGTGCATCATCAGCGCGGCGGAGGTAAAGGCGCGGTAGACGTCGATGACGACGGCGACGCCCTCGGCCTCGCGAGCGCCAGCCATCAGGCTCTTTCTCAAGATAGCAGGCTTGAATACCATCACACCTCATCCAGCGCGGACGCCATCTGGCACCGGCGTTTCAGGAACGGCCAAAACGGGCGTGATTCCATCGGCATATCCGAGGTCGAATAACATCCCTTCAGAGAGCCGCCCCATCATTCTCCTGGGTTCGAGATTGACGACAAACAACGCCTGTTTCCCCTCGATCTCCTTGGGGTTCTGACGTTCCTCTTTTATCCCCGCCAGTATGTTTCTCTTGAAAGCGCCAAAATCGACGACAAGCTCTACCAACTTGTTCGAGCCTGGCACGTCTTTGACAAGCTCGATGGCGCCCACGCGAATATCCACTTTATCAAACTCGCCAAAAGAGATCGTGGGTTTGACCGGCGCCACCTCGAACGTCTTCATAGAATATCCTCCTGAACCATGCTCAATGCAGTCCAGACGACTTTAGGAACTGACCGAGCCGCTCCGCTGCTTTCCGAACCTGCTCCGTCGGCGCGGTGGCAGAGATGCGCACGTATCCCTCACCGGCCGGGCCAAAGTACGAGCCGGAAGCGATCGCGACGCCCGCCTGCTCCAGCAACGCCCGCGCAAACTGCTCCGATGATTCCCACGCATCCGGCACTCGCGCCCAGATATAGAGCGTGGCGGGCGGGCGGGCGGTACTCATACTCGTCTCTGCCAATCCCTCCACGAGGATATCCAGCCGCTCTCGGTAGATCTCGTTGCGCTCCGCGATCCATGCGGGCGAGATGGAGAGCGCCCGGACGGCCGCCTCTTGCACCGGACAAAACATCCCCGTGTCCACGTTCGACTTGAGCTGAGCGAGGGCCGCCAGGGTCTCGGCGTTGCCCACCGCCGTCCCCACGCGCCAGCCCGCCATGTTGTACGTCTTGGAGAGCGAGTTAAACTCTACCGCCACGTCCGTCGCGCCCTCCACCTGCATCACGCTGGGGGCCACGTAGCCATCGTAGGTCACATCGGCGTAGGGCGCGTCGTGGCAGAGCAGCAGGTCGTTCTGCCGCGCAAACTCGACCGCCTGGGCCAGGAATTCCAGAGCTGCGGTGGCGCCGGTGGGGTTGTTGGGATAGTTCAGCCAGAGCAAGACCGCCTTGTCGAGTACATCGACTGGAATGGCGTCGAGATCCGGCAAAAAGTCGTTCTCGGCCAACAGCGGGAAGGTGTACACCTCTGCCTCGGCCAGCATCGTGCCCATGGTGTAGGGCGCGTAGCAGGGATCGGGCACCAGGACCACGTCACCGGGGTCGAGGCAGGCCAGGGCCAGGTGAGTGATCCCCTCCTTGGAGCCGAGGAGCGGCATCACCTGGCTACCGACGTCGAGCGATACGCCGAATCTCTTTTCATAATACGCGACGATCGCCTCGCGCAGCGGGGGAATACCGCCATAGCCGGGATAGCCGTGACGGTCATATTTGCGCGCGGCTCCACAGAGCGCCTCGACGATCTCGTCGGGCGGCGGCATATCCGGGTTGCCCACGTCCAGCCGGATCACATCCACGCCTTGCTGGCGGACGGCGTTGATGTGCTTCGCCCAGCGGGCGAAATGGTAAGGCGGTATGTTCGACAAGCGAGTAGAGCGTTTCATTCAATGTTCTCCTTTTGATTTTCTAACTAGATCTGCCAGGTCTGACTGGAAGAGTAGAACGCGATCAAAAAATTGCGGATACTGGCCCCTATGGTGACTCAGGTGAGATGCCCTCGGATACGCCGGTAACGCGCGCTCGGTTTCATTGTACCTTCTCCTGACGATCCCTCAGATAATCTAGCAGCGCTGTCAATCCCAAAAGATAACTGCGCCAGCCAAATCCGCTGATCTGCCCCACGCAGACAGGTGCGATGAGCGATTTATGACGGAACGGCTCGCGGGCGTGGATGTTCGAGAGATGCACCTCCACCGCCGGGAGACCCACTCCGGCGATCGCGTCTCGCAGCGCGACGCTGGTGTGCGTGTACGCGCCGGGGTTGATGAGCACGCCATCGGCACAACTCATTGCCTCGTGCAGCGCGTCGATGAGCGCGCCCTCGTGGCTGGACTGGACGATGCGCAGTTCCGCGCCGCGTTCAGCCGCCGCCTCGCGCAGCGCCGCGTTGATCTCCTCCAGCGTCGTGCGGCCGTAGGTATCAGGCTCTCGCCGCCCCAACAGGTTGAGGTTAGGGCCGTGGAGCACCAGGATTCGGAGATTGCTCATCTTGCCCCCAGTTTTCGCAGCACAGACCTTACCACACTGGGCGGCACATCCTCGGTGATTTCAACCTCGCCGATGGCACGAGGAAACACCCAGCGCAGTCCACGCCCGCGCTTTTTCTTGTCGTGCGCCATCGCCTCCCAGATTTCGTCCACGTCAAAGGGAGGGCAGCGCACCGGCAGCTCCCAGGCCGCGAGCACTGCCTCGATGCGGTCGGCAAGCGACGAAGTGGTCCGCCACAACTCGGCAGCGATCCGCCCCGCAGCCACCATCCCGATGCTGACCGCTTCGCCGTGGCGCAGGCGGAAGCCGCTCAGTTTCTCTAGCCCGTGCCCCACGGTGTGCCCCAGGTTGAGCACGGCGCGGCGACCCTGCTCAAAGGGATCCTCTTCGACGACGTCAATTTTGACCCGCAGCGCGCGGGCGAGTTGGGCGGTAGAAATTGGAGAGCGGGGATTCGCTTCCAGTTCAGCGAAGAGATCGGGTGCGCCAATAACGCCATGCTTGATCGTCTCGGCCATGCCAGAACGGATCTCCGCAGCGTCGAGCGTCGCCAGCACAGCAGGGTCAATGAGCACCATCGCGGGCTGCTTGAACGCGCCGACGAGGTTCTTGCCCTGGGGAAGGTCACAGCCGGTCTTGCCGCCCACGCTGGCGTCCACCATCGCCAGGAGCGTCGTGGGTATCTGGGCAAAACGCACGCCGCGCATAAAGGTCGCCGCTGCAAAGCCCGCCACGTCGCCCGTCACGCCGCCGCCCAGCGAGAGCACCGTGCCGCTGCGATCCAATCCACCAGCGAGAAACTGGTCGTAGAGCGAGGCGACGGTGGCGAGGGTCTTGTGCTGCTCGCCGTCGGGTATGGAGCAAGCGAAAGGCTGGACCCCCGCTGCTTGCAGAGAAGCCTCGACCTGCTCCCCGTAGAGCGGCGCGACGACAGGGTTGGAGACGACGGCGACGCGGGTCCCCTCTGGCACGTTCGCCGCACGCAGCGCCCCTCCAACGTGTGCCAACAGCCCATCGCCAATGTGGATTTCATACTGGCCGCCGGGGTAACAAACGGGAAGAGTGATGATGTCTACCAATTCAATCACCCGTGCAGCTACCTCCTCAACTGAAAGCCCAGTGGTATCAATCTGCCAGGGGATGGCGGCGTACGCCTCGCGGCGCGCCTCCAGCAGTCGCTCGATCTCGGCGCGGGGATCGGCCACGTCGAGCAGAGGGCGATCCGGGTTGCCGCTCACCCGCCGCAGAATCTCGTCCACGTCACAGGTGAGGCAGACGACGGTGCCGCTCTCCATCATTCGCGCCCGGTTGACGGGGTCAACCAGTGCTCCGCCGCCGGTGGCGATCACCAGCCCTCGCCGCGCGCTCAACTCCTCGCAGAGCGCGGACTCGATCTGTCGGAACGCCGCCTCGCCGTCCTCGGCAAAGATGCGTGGGATGGGCTTGCCCGCTCGCGTCTCGATCTCTGCGTCCATATCCACGAAAGGACGATCCAGTCGTCGCGCAACCTCCCGCCCGACGGCGGTCTTGCCCGTGCCCATAAAGCCGGTGACGATGACGTTGCTCATTTCGCCATCTCCGCCAGGCTGTCGCCACCCAATTTCTCCAATAGCGCATCCGCCAGCACCCAGGCGACCATCGCCTCCCCGACGACCGAGGCGGCGGGCACGGCGCAGACGTCGGAGCGTTGGTATTGCGTCTCGGCCGGTTCGCCCGTGGCGAGGTCGACGGAGCGCAGCGGCGTGATGGTGGTCGGGATGGGCTTCATCGCCGCCCGCACCACGATGGGCTGACCGTTGCTCATGCCGCCTTCGATGCCTCCGGCGCGGTTTGAAGTGCGTGTCACTGCGGGAGATTGGAGAGTAGAGATTTGGAATTCGTCATGTACTTTGGTGCCAGGGCGATGTGCATTTTCGAACGCTGGGCCGCTCTCCACGCCCTTGATAGCGGGGATGGACATCACTGCCATTGCCAGCCGTGCGTCGAGCCGCCGCTCCCAGTGGACGTGGCTGCCCAGGCCCACCGGAACACCGGTACTCGTAACAACAAAGAGGCCGCCGAGCGAATCGCCCGCCTCTCGCGCTGCGTCAATCGCCGCACGCATCCGCTCGGCGGCCTCCTCGTCGGGGCAGCGCACGTCGTTGCCCTCTGCCAATGCCCAGAGATCCTCCGCTGGCCGATCGGGGATCGCAGCAACGACGTCCCCGATCGCGGCGACGTAGCTGCCAACGGCGATATCGAAAGCGGCGAGCAGGAGCTTTGCCAGCGCGCCCACCGCTACCCGCGCCGCCGTCTCGCGCGCGCTGGCCCGTTCCAGAATGGGGCGCGCATCGTCCAGGCCGTACTTGACCATCCCTGCATAGTCGGCGTGGCCGGGGCGAGGCACGGTCAGTTTGGGCAGGTCGCCCGCGCTCCAGCGGTCGCGCCAGTTGGGCCAATCCCGATTTTCGATGCGCAGGCTCACGGGCGCACCTATCGTTCGACCTGCGATGACTCCGCCCAGAATCTCCACGTGGTCCCGCTCGATCTTCATCCGTCCGCCGCGGCCATAGCCCGACTGGCGGCGGGCCAGATCGCGGTCGATCGCTTCCACGTCCACTGCCAACCCGGCAGGCAGCCCCTCCACGATGGCGGTCAGACAAGAACCATGGGATTCACCAGCGGTCAAGAATCGCAGCATAGTTATCTCCTAGCAGTCCGGTCGTACAGGATTGCAGTATACCTCAATCTCGCCAGCTTTGAAAGCCAGCGACCAAGTCTCTACCTGGCGCGCGATGTCGGATACACCTGGTACGTTCCAAACTCCCCAGTTGCGCCAGAGGTTGTCCACGACGACAAAACGGGCGCTTCTGTGATCGGGGTCGAAGGCGAACCGATCCACAGGGATGTCCGCTGGCAAATGCGGCGTCTCCTGACCCGTGGCCGCGACGGTCATTTGGAAATCGGCCACGTTTGCCCGCAAGAGCCAGGCCAAAGCGGGCGAGGCGATGATCACATCATCGGCATCGCTTTGGCGATTGACGTATTCAGCCGCTTGACGAGCGTCGCCCGGGTCGATCAGGAACGGATCGATCTCCGTGCTGAACCCATCGTGCGTTTGCCTGGCCGACCACACTACCGAGGTGAGGAACGGAGATATGACTACCGCGAAAAGTATCAAATTGACGCCGATCGACAGGAATCTGCCGGGCGACCATCCCCAATTCTCAAACAGGGAAAGCAACGCGCCCTGGAGCGCTCGCGCAACATGAGGCACGCCGCGTCGAATCACCGCCGCCATGCCCAGGCCGACGAAGGGCAGCAAGGGGATCATGTAATAGAAACTCAAGTTGAACAACGCGACCGTGCGCCCCAGAATGATGATCGGAAACAGGAACATCAATAAGCTCAACCGCTGAAGTCGGGCCGGGCGCAGCAGAAACATGCCGGCGATGGCCAACGCGATCCAATGATCCTGGGAAACGATAATGGCATAATTGAACGCCAGAGTCGTTAGCTGCGCCGCTGGAGAGAGCCGTGAGAGTCGAGAAGCCGTAAAACCCAGATCGAACAGGAACGCCTGGGGAGCGTTGAGCAGCATAACGGCGGCATACAGACCAAACGGGAGCAGCAGAAGCGGGATGCTCCACAGTAAATCGCGCCGGCGGCGTATGGAGACGACCAGCACCATCGGAGCAACGAGGACAAACATCCACAGATCCGACACGCCGCCTATCCCGATAGCCAGCGCCGCCAGGGCCAGCCAGCCGCGGCGTATTCTGTCCAGGTACTCCCATAGCCCCAGAAAAGCCAGCAGAACCAACGGCGTGAGGAGATTATAGCTCAGGCCAAATCTGCTGTACAGGATCGCCTGGGGATAGATGGCCAACATCAAAGCGGACAGAAGAGCCAGGAGAGGCTCTTTGTTAATCCGGCGCACGACCAGATAGAGCGTTCCCACCGAGATTACGCCGAGCGCGCCGGTAAACGTGCGCAGCGCGCCGATCTCCCCACCCGTTGCACGAAGCAATCCGGCAAGCAGAAGCTCAAACAGGGGCAGCTTGGAGAACAATAGCGTGGATTGGTTGATCGCCAGGTATTGGGTGCGACCGCGCGCCAGATTTTGGGCGATGTCGAGGTGCGTGCCCTCGTCGCTATACCAGCCAGGATTGTCGGCGTTGTTTGCCAGGCGCAGATAAGCGGCCAGGGTCAGAATGAGGAACAGCGCGGCTATCTCGACCCATGTTCTACGTCTCATTCACCACTCCACCGCGCCGCTGTATGCCTCTATTCGGCTGTCCCTTTCTCTCTCGACCGCCGGTAGATCGAGGATGACAATCTTTCCACCATCATATTCGACCAGTCCCCGCTTGAGCCAATCCCGCAAGAGACGGTTGATCCACTCCCGGCGAGCGCCGACCAGCGAGGCCAGGTCAGCCTGATTCAGGGACAGATCCAGCACGTACCGCTTCCCTGTTTCGATCTCTTCGCCGAACTGTTCATTGTAGAGCAGTAGGATGTGCAGCAACCGTCCAGCAGCATCGAATTGGGCGATCGTCTCTGCGTAGGCGGCGGTCCAACGCACTTTGCTGGCCAATAGCCTGGTCATCCCCAGCGCCAAATCGGGCATCTCCCGCATGCGCCGCAAGAACCTACCCTGCGCCATGCCCAACAACGCACAACGCACGATCGCCTTGGCCGTGGCCGAGCGGGGCTGATCGTCTATGGTGGCAAACTCACCGATGATGTCGCCCCTGGAAAAGATGTTGATCGAGGTTTCGTTACCGGAGGGGCTGGTCTTGAAAATGCGGACCTTCCCGCTCAAGACGACGTACAACTCGCGGCTGTGGTCTCCCTGGCGGAAGATAATCTCGCCCTTGTCATACTCCCTGGATTGAAAGTCACCCACCAGGATGGTCAAGTCCTCTTCTCCAAGATCGGAGAAAAGAGGAATCTGCCTGAGAAAAGCGATTCTGCGGGAAAACACATTGTTGCGGGACGGTGGATGCATAGCGCGCCTCCTCTCTGTTCCATACCTGCTCATCGGTAACTGCTCAACCTGCGCCGGTCGAGTAGGCCTTCAGGCCATATCGAGACCAAGCAGGCGGCCCATGTGGGGCAAAATCAACTGCAAAAGCCGCTCGCTTGGTTTCGATACACCGCCATAAAAAGCGTGGCGGCTACTCAACCAGCGCTCGCTTCAACAGCCTGAGCAGTTACGCTCATCGAGCATTATACACCAAAGTGGATTCGTGCGTAATGTCGAGGTGTGAAGTAGAACACACGTTGCCTGTGTCCTGGAACACAGACACGCTTCAGCAAGTGTGGTACTATGATGCTGGAGCCTGATAAGCGAGCGACTTGAGCACAGGCCATCAAGAGCCATAAACGGTTTGGCTTTCAGATAATTTTGTGCTACACTATCCGGCGCAAAGCGTCGCATCTTTCTACGTATCCGACCCAATTCATCACGTTCTATGCTTCACGGAGGTGACCGATGAATAGTGAAAACAACCGCAACTCGATCTGCTGGACCCGTTCGATTTCATCCGGCCCGCCGGCCCGGCGACGTTGGCAGGCCCGGCTGCATCTGCCGGTCTGCATCGCCGGCATTCTGGCCTGTCTGGCCCTGGACTGGCTCTGGATAGGGGCTATCCCTGCCCGCGCCGATGGCCCCGTTCCCCTGAATCCGGCAGCAACCTGGCTCTCCGGCGACAGTGCCCCAACCCTTAGCCTGGCCTGGGGGGACGTGGACGGGGACGGCGACCTCGACCTCGCCGTTGGGGATGATGGCCCGAATAAACTATACCTGAACGAGAATGGGGTGCTGCAAACCGCCTCTGCCTGGTGGTCTGACGACGATGACTCTACTGCGTGTGTGGCCTGGGGGGATGTGGACGGGGACGGCGACCTCGACCTCGCCGTCGGGAATGGCACCCATGACGTAGGCCAGCCGAACAGGCTCTACCTGAACGAGAGCGGGACGTTGCAGACCACCGCCGCCTGGGTATCCAGTGACAGTGACAACACCCAAAGCGTGGCCTGGGGGGACGTGGACGGGGATGGCGACCTCGACCTCGCCGTCGTAAATGGTGGGGGCGAGCTTATACCCCTGGGCCAGCCGAACAAGCTCTATCTCAACGAGGATGGGATACTGCAAACCACCGCCGCCTGGCAGTCCGGCGACAGTGACGAGACCTATAGCGTAGCCTGGGGGGACGTAGATGGGGATGGCGACCTCGACCTCGCCGTCGGGAATGACGGCCCGAACAAGGTCTATCTGAACGAGGACGGTACGTTGCAAACCACCGCCGCCTGGCAGTCCGGCGACAGTGATGATACCTACAGCGTAGCCTGGGGGGACGTAGATGGGGATGGCGACCTCGACCTCGCCGTCGGGAATGGGAATGCCTCTGACGGGGGCCAGCCGAATAAGCTCTACCTGAACGAGGGTGGGACGTTACAGACCGCCGCGGCCTGGCATTCTGGAGAAAGTGATGCAACCTGGAGCGTGGCCTGGGGGGATGTGGATGGAGACGGCGACCTCGACCTCGCTGTTGGGAACTATGGACTGAACAAACTCTACCTGAACGAGAACGGGACGTTGCAGACCACTGCCGCCTGGGTATCCAGTGACAGTGACAACACCCAAAGCGTGGCCTGGGGGGACGTGGAGGGGGACGGCGACCTCGACCTCGCCGTCGTAAATGGTGGGGGCGAGCTTATAACCCTGGGCCAGCCGAACAAGCTCTATCTCAACGAGGGCGGGATATTGCAGACCGCCGCCGCCTGGCAGTCTGGCGACAGTGATGATACCTACAGCGTAGCCTGGGGGGACGTAGATGGGGATGGCGACCTCGACCTCGCCGTCGGGAATGACGGCCCGAACAAGGTCTATCTGAACGAGGACGGTACGTTGCAAACCACCGCTGCC
>Ga0180434_10002054_pt1 | contig 27641 bp, 45 predicted proteins | sample SS_ome_7_FD_132453 | JGI IMG/M metagenome (GOLD analysis project Ga0180434, IMG submission 132453) | Hypersaline lake sediment archaeal communities from the Salton Sea, California, USA - SS_1_D_2 metaG | ecosystem: Environmental > Aquatic > Non-marine Saline and Alkaline > Hypersaline >... | reverse complement strand
CTTTTGAATTTTCCCGATGTCGATATTGGGTACCCGGTCGATAATCCTCTTCTCTTCCTCTTTGGAGGGGTAAGTGATCTTGACCTTCATCAGAAACCGGTCCACCTGGGCTTCGGGAAGGGGATAAGTACCTTCCTGCTCAATGGGATTCTGGGTGGCCATCACCAGAAAGGGAGCGGGCAGGGGATGGCTTTCATTCCCGATGGTGACCTGCAGTTCCTGCATGGCCTCCAGCAATGCGCTCTGGACCTTTGCCGGGGCCCGGTTGATCTCGTCAGCCAGCAGCAGATTGGTGAACACCGGGCCTTTACGGGTAGTGAAAGTGGACTTTCCCGGATCAAAGATCAGGGTCCCCGTCAGATCCGCCGGCAGCAGGTCCGGGGTAAACTGAATACGGCTGAAGTCCAGATCGAGCACTGCCGACAGGGTTCGAATCGAAAGGGTTTTGGCCAGACCGGGGACTCCTTCCAGGAGAAGGTGACCGGAGGCAATCAGGGCAATCATCATCCGCTCGAGCAACCGCCGCTGCCCGACGATTACCTTTTCAATCTCCGAAAGAATCCTGCCGATGACCTGGCTGTCCCCGATCACCCTGGCATTGAGTTCGGCTATGTCTTGCATCATCCTCTTACCTCCCGTTAACAGTTTTTTTTGCGAAAATCCACACCCTGGATCGATACCGTATCGGTCATCTCGTACAGACGACTGCGCAGGCGTTCGCCGATCCGGTCGGAAAGGGTTTCGGTTTCAAAGGAACTTTCATCCGGCAGATTGGTGGCCCCCAGCAGCATCTTCCGGTCATTGTAGCGGCTGTTGACCAGGTGATAGAGGTTATCGTACACGTATTTGCTGACCGAAGTGGCGCCGATCTCATCGAATATCAGCAGGTCTACCGATTTAAGATGCCGCAGCATCTGGTTGATGGCCTGAAAATCCCGGTCGGTGTTGTCCTCCCCGGTCCGCATTTCCCTGACCAGTGCCGTCCAGTCGACGTAATAGAGATCGATGTTCTTGCGGCGGATCAGCTCATAGGCCACCGAACAGAGAAGGTGGGTTTTCCCCACCCCCACCGGTCCCTGGAGCAGCAACCCCTTGGAAACCGCCGGATAATCGTTGATGAATTTCTCGATCTGTTTTTTCGCCTTTCGCTGGCTGGGTTGACCGGAATCCGGGTAAAAGTTCTCGATTTTGTACCCGGAAAACCGTTCCGGAACGTTGGAACGCGTCAGTTTATGGTTCAGCAGGTCCTCGGTTCTGCAGGTACACCGGACCGCTATTTCCTGATTGTGCCGGTTGCGGTGGATTACCCACCCGGTGCCGTTGCACTTCTCACAGACGGTCATGTTAATTGAGTACCCCGTAAACACCCTGCTTGTTCAACTTGTTTTTCAGTTTTTTCAAGGCCTTGATTTCAATCCGCCGGATTCCCTCGGGACTCATGTTCATCTCCTTGGCAATCTCCCGCAGACGCATGGGACGACGGTCGTTGAATCCGTAGCGCATCCGGATTACCCGGGCCTCCCGCTGGGTTAATTCCTCGATGTCCCGGCCGATCAGATCCCGGGTAGACACCCCGATCAGGGAAGCGTGGGGATCCTCCATGGATGGATCCGGTACGATGGAGGAAAGATCGGCGGCATTTTCTTCTCCGGATAATTTCATATCCAGGGAAATGATCTCGGTGGGTACCGAAAGCAGTACCTTGACTTTTTTTTCGGTCAAATTCAGCATTGTGGCCAGTTCTTTCTCGGTGGGCCGGCGACCCAATTTTTTTCTAATTTTATAGTATTCTTTCTTAAAGGACAAGTAATCGTTGTAGAATATATCGGGAAAAGAAATAATCCGGTGGTTCTTGGACAGATAACGGCGGATCTCGCTTCTGACCCACCAGAGGGCATAGGTATAAAAGCGGTTCTTGCGGGCCGTATCAAATCGGCGCAGGGCCTCGATCAGCCCCTTGTTCCCCTCGTTCACCAGGTCCAGGAAATTGTCATTTTTAAAGTAGTATTTCATGGCCTCTTTGACCACCAGTTTCTGATTGGCCACGATGATTTTATGAAAAGCTTCCCGGTCTCCGGCCTGGGCCTTTTGGATCAATTCCTTTTCCTCCGGGGCCGTTAAAACTTTGATATTTCGAATGCTCTTGAAATACAGATTCAGAGAATTTAGGGAGTCATATCGTTTCTTACTCATTTTTGAAGGGGGTAATTCCGCTGGAATTCTGCTTGACGATGGCATTCTTCTTCATTTCAAAATAATCTTCCTTCCCTTCTTTGGCAAACTCTTTCTTTAGTTCTTCAATGAATTTCTCAAATTCCTTCTGCATCCGCTCCATCTTTTCCTTCATGTTGAGGATCACTTCGATTCCGGCCAGGTTTACCCCCATCTCCCGGGACAAACTCAGAATAAACTCCAGCTTGCGCAGATGCCGGTCCCGATAAATCCGGGTATTGCCGGCGGTGCGGTCGGGAATCAACAACCCCTCTTTCTCATACAGGCGGAGGGTCTGGGGATGGATATCGTACTTGGAGGATACCGCTGAAATCATGTAGGTGTTTTCCGGGTTCAAAACATCGCCTCCCTGGGATTGTCCGGTGTGTTTTTCTCCAGCTCCCGGAGGAGTTCCCGTACCCGCAGATCCTTTATCGAGGGACTGACAATCTTGACCGCCACCACCATGTCTCCGGGTTTCCCGGTCTTGGGATTGACGATACCTTTTCCCCGCAGCCTGAACTTCTGCCCGGAACTGGTAGTGGGAGGGATCTTCATCAGGGCCTTGCCGTTGAGGGTGGGGACTGCTATTTTTGCCCCCAGGGCCGCTTCGGTATAGGTGACCGGCAACTCCAGAAACAGGTGACCGTCTTTTTTCTGAAAGAAACGATGGGGATCCACCTTGATGGATATGATCAGGTCACCGGCAGTTCCCCCATTCTTCCCGGCATTGCCCTTGCCCGCGATCCGGAGCTTGGCATTGTCATCGACTCCCGGGGGAATGGTGACGATAATGCGGGAGTCCTCATCCACCCGCCCCTCGCCCTGGCAGCTGGAACAGGGCGTACCCTTCAGGTATCCCCGGCCCTGGCAGTTCTGACACGGGGCCTGGAATTTCATGAACCCGGTTTGCTTGTGGACTTTTCCGCTGCCCTTGCAAACCGGACAGACCCGGGAACTGGCGGCATTTTCAACCCCTCGCCCCTTGCATCGGGGGCAGGCGGACTTGCGTTTCAACTGAATGGGAATCTTCAGTCCCCGGACGGCATCCTGGAAACTGAGGGTCATGTAATAATGGAGGTTTTCTCCGGGGGTCGCGGGCGGGCGGGAAGTCCGGTTGCGGTAACGGCCTCCGGCGGCGTCCCGGAATATGGTCTGGAAGATGTCGTTGAAGCTGGTGCTGCCCTGCTGCTGGAAATTAAACCCGGCAAAATCCGAAAAATGTCCCCCCCGGTTTCGGGAGAAATCCCGGCCCATATGACCGTAGGTATCGTAGTGTTTGCGCTTTTTGGGATCCCTGAGTACCTCGTAAGCTTCGGATATCTCCTTGAATTTCTGCTCCGCCACCATATCGTTGGGATTGAGATCCGGATGAAAGCGGCGGGCCAGTTTGCGGTAGGCCCTCTTGACCTCCGAAAGGCTGGCATTCCTTTTAATTTCAAGGATCCCGTAGTAATCTTTCATGCTTAGATTTTACAGAAACAGGGCGGAAAAATCAATCACGGCGGGGGCACGTACCTCCCCGTTGGCGATCCGGGAGAGGCTACTCATCCTTGATCAGAAAAACTTCCGATAATTTCCGCAGCTGGTCCTTCATGCCCAGTTTCATCAACGCGGCATAGGCGGCTTTCTGTTCCGCTTCCCGTTTGTTCTTGCCCCGGCCGGTGCCATGGTTCTGATGATCGATGTATACGGTGGCGGAAAACTGCGGGCCCTCGGATGCATCCCGGTCCATGACGATGGAATACATGGGAAGGGGGCGGCCTTTTTTTTGCAAAAATTCCTGTAATTCCGACTTGTAATCGTTGATTCTGATCCTGTCCCTCAGCATTTCAGAGAACAGGGGGCGATAGAAATCGATCACCCGTTGGTAAGCGGCGTCAAATCCCCCGTCCAGATAAATGGCGCCGATTAGGGCTTCCAGGAAGGAAGCGATGATTTTCTTATTATGCCGCCCCCTGTTTTTCTCTTCCCCTCGTCCCAGCATGATAAATTTCCCCAGCCGCAACCTTGTTCCAATCCGGGACAGGATACCGGTGGATACCAGGTGGGCTTTAATCTTGGACAAATCCCCCTCTCTCATCTCCGGAAACCGCTGATACAGGTAGTGAGAGATGACCAGGTCCAGCACCGAGTCACCCAGAAATTCCAGGCGCTCATTATCCGCCGATTTTTCCAGGCTGCCCTCATGATAACTCTTGTGAATCATGGCGGTGTCCAGCAACTGCGTATCGGCGAAAGAATATTGAAGGATCTTTTGCAGTGATGTTTTCATCATTCTAGATCATCTTGACAATGATAAAACCAAAATCATTCCAGCTGGATATATTGTCGGCAAACCCCAGAATGAAGTCAAGTATCCCCTGCCGGATCCGATCCGCATCCCCTTGGCGGTTATCCCGGAGTATCCGCCCCAGTTTCGGAAATGTCAGGATACGTTCTTTCCGGTTTTGAATTTCCAGCAGTCCGGGAGTAAACAGCATCAGGATATCCCCCTGATCATCGGGCCAGCTCCCCCGGGATATCCGGCCGTCATCCCAGTGAAATTCCCGGGTTTTTTGGGAACCGGCGGAAAAGTGCAGGGCCCCGAGAGGCCCCAGAACCGCGTGCTCCGCCTTTCCCGGATTCCCTGTAGACCACCGGAATACCCCGATCGACGGGGGGACAATCTGTTCAAAGGGATGATCCAGAGAGAAATTCCGAAGGGTTTCCACCATCTCTCTCAAAGCCGATCCCTCCTGATTCCGGTTCATGAGGCCCCGCAGGTATGCCTGGGCAGGAACCGTCGGCATCCCCCCGGTACCGATCTCCATCAGTACCGCGGTAAGGGTGCGGTCTCCCTCCTGGTAATCGTAAAAAATACGGGAGGCGGCCCCGCGGGAAACATTGGCCGCCGAAAGGACAATCCGGCCGCCGGCAAAGGAATCCGGCGGGGAAAAGGAAAGCTGGACGTTCCGGTTGAAATCACCTTCTCCCTCATTTCGGTCCCGGTGGCCGGAGGAGATGGGACTGAGTCCGGCGGTTTCTCCTGTCGGACCGGAAGCAACCCGGGAAGAGATCCTCCGCAAAACCAGAAACCCGATTCCAAAGGATCCCGCCATCATCACCCCGAAAATCACCAGCAGGAGAAAAAAGAACTCGCTGGCGAACTGATGGGAATAAAGACCGCGGCTGGCAAAAAGGGCTTTGAAAATCTCTTTCAGGTTGACGTAAAGGTGAAAATACCGGGATTTCATCGTGGGGTGGCCGGCCTCCAGTTGGTCAAAATCCAGGTACCGGTAGGAAAATTCCCAGGGAATTCCCCGGGCTCCGTCCCTTGGCCGGGGACGGGATTGGGCCGGCTGTTCTCCGAATTCCACGGTGAATTCATTCAGTCGGGAGATCTGTTCCAGATACTTTTCCGTAAGGGGAAAAAGAATCAATATTGAATACCGGCCCCGGGCTTTGAATACTCCGTGATGCATCATCCGATCCACCTGGCAGTATCCCCGGAAGGGGAAACTGGAAATCCGGTTCCGGATCAGAGACTCGGGAAAACAGAACAGAATACTCTCCCGCTCCCCTTCTCTTTTTAAAATCAGGATCTTGAAATCGATGAAATCCAGATCGATATTTTCCAGACGCTCCTTGAAATCCTGGATGGGCAATTGCCCTTCCTGAAGGGCTTCCAGATAATAATCGGATACCCGGTCGATCTCCTCGACCTGTCGTTCCATCAGATTCTCGAACAGGCGGGTTCCGTACTGGGCGATCACCACGTTAACCAGGGCGAGATAGAAAAAAGTAACCAGCAACAGCGGGATGAGGATAAAAAAAACAGCTGACGGCCAGGCCTTCCGTCTCCATTCCCCGCGGGTGTCCTGGTTCATTGGGGCATCAATATCCGGTCGATGGGAAATTCAGACCACAATCTTCCCGATGGAATCTATGGCCCGTTGGATATCCCGATCATCGATATCTTTATGGACCACCATCCTTACGGTCCGGCTGGAAAAGGGGAGCGCCAGGATCTTATTCCGCCGCAGCCGATCCAAAAATTCCCCCACCGGCAGGTGCTCCAATTCCAGCATGACAAAGTTGGTCTGAACATCCTCCAGGTTAATCCTCACCCCCTTCATATCCGCCAGGGCTTCTCCCAGGCGCCGGGCCCGGAGGTGATCGTCCGCCAGCCGGGAAGGCATCTCTTCCAGCGCCACGATCCCTGCGGCCGCCAGGATCCCGACCTGACGCATCCCGCCCCCCAGGTATTTCCGGACCCTCCGGGCCTCCCGGACGAATTCCCGGGTACCCAGCAACAACGATCCCACCGGGGCGGACAGTCCCTTGGAGAGACAGAACATGACCGAATCAAAATAGCGGGAAATCTGTCTGACTTGAATGTCCTGGGCCACCGCGGCGTTGAAAATCCGGGCTCCGTCCAAGTGCAGAAAAAGTTCGTGGGAGCGGCAAAACCGGGAAACCTCCGCCAGGTATTCCGGATCGAGGCATACCCCGCCGCAGGTATTATGGGTATTTTCCAGCGATACCGCCTTGATCCTGGGTATATGCTCCCGGAGCGGGTTGTCGAGGCTTTGCTGAATACTCCGGAGGGGAATCTGACCCTTTTCAGAATCCAGCAACAACGGCAACCCCCCGACCAGGCGGGAAATATTGGCATTCTCAAAATTGAATATGTGAGAGTCCCGGTCCAGGATGACGGCATTTCCCTCGCCTACCGCCAGTTCCATGGCGATGGTATTTCCCATGGTGCCGGAAGGAACAAATAAGGCCGCCTCCATTCCCAGCATTTCCGCCGCCATTTCCTCGAGACGGATCACGGTGGGATCATCCTTGTGGACATCATCCCCCACTTCTGCCTCGTACATGGCCCGTCTCATCTCCGGGGTGGGACGGGTGACGGTATCGCTCCGAAAATCGGAAATTCCCTGGTATGACATGGTTACTCCTTTTCCTGTTTTCTCACCACAAATAATTTCCCCTCGGCTCTGGCCACCGGCCGCCCCTCCGAATCGAACATCTCGCTTTCTGCGGTAATAATTTTTTGCCTGCCGCCGGTGATCCGGGCGGTGAGCCGGTACTCGTTCAAAACCCGTACCGGTTTTTTGTAATGAACCCGGATCTCTGCAGTAACACAGGGTTGACCGGAGAATTCGGCGCATTTGACCATGATTTCATCCAGGACCGTCGCCACCAGACCGCCGTGGACGATCCCTTTCCAGCCCTGAAATTCCGGTCCGAAACGGACGGTGGATTCCACCTTTCCACCGGTTTCCGTCGGGTTGAACTGCAAGTGCAGCCCCCGGGGATTCAGGTCTCCGCAGACAAAACAGTATTGATCATCGGACAGGCGCATCATGGCTCTTTTATACACCATTTGCCAACAAAAGTAAAAAGAACGGCCAGGAGCCGGATCCGGGGAAAAATACCTTTTTGTGGGTCTCCGGCCTTGCAAAAAAAAACCCGGTATATAATAATAAGTTGGATAAAAATGATAATTACCTGATATTTTTGGTTCTCCCGGTCGCAGCAGACAAACCTGAATCCGGCCGGGAACGGGAGAGGATATCATCCCCGGTATCAGGAAAAACCAGTCAAGAGGAGGATCAATGAAGAAATTCCTGGCAACGGTCCTGGTGGTTATCAGTTGGGTTTGGCTCCAGGCCGATAACATTTCGGAGCGGATCCGGTTGAACGGATTTCTGTCCCAGGGGTACATCTACACCACCGACAACGACCTGATCCCCAATTCCGGTAAAAACGGCAGCTTCGAGTTCAGTGAAATGGGACTCACCTTTTCGGTGGACGTCTCCGAGCGGTTGAGTATCGGGGTGCAGTTTCTATCCCGGGATTACGGCAGCGTGGGCAACTTTGACGTCAAACTTGATTGGGCCTTCGCCGATTACAACTTTTCCGATGCCTTCGGTATTCGCTTCGGAAAGATCAAGACCCCCATCGGGTTCTTCAATACCATCCGGGACATCGACTCCCTCCGGCCTCTGGCGCTTCTGCCCCAGGCAGTCTACGATGAACACATGCGGCCGGTTTTCACCGCCCACAACGGGATCGATATCTATGGAAACCTCGATCTGGGGGAAATCGGGTTGCTGGATTATGTGATCTTCTGCGGCACGGTCAATCATCCATCCGCCCAGGACGCCCCCTACATTTTGCAGATCCAGCAGACCATCAACAGTCAGCTCAACCCCAACGGGCTTAATCTGGCCGACATCCGGTTCGACAACGAACTGTTTTACGGAGGCCGTCTGATTCTGGACCTGGAAAAGATCGGTTTCCGCATCGGAGGCACCTACGTGTATCACAATGCCCGCATGAGCGCCACTTTGCAAAACATCGTTCCCGGCCTGGGCCTCTATCCCTTCAACACGCTTCCCGTTACCGGCCACATGGAACTTTCCAACTGCTTCTTTCTATCCGCGGAATTGAGGGTCGGCAACCTGCACCTGGTCTCTGAATACATGGAATTGCTGCCGGAATTGCGCCTGGCCCTGTTTACGCCCGAGGAACAGGTCTTTGACGATGACACCATGCAGGGATGGTACGCGATGGGTTCTTTCATGTTCGGTGACCGGTTGACCCTGACCGCGGTATACGAGCGGTTCCTGGGGAAAAAGAACGATCCGAAGGGAACCGGCGCCCTGGAAGACGGCAACCCGGCATTTTTCGGTTGGCGCCACGACCTGACCGCCGGAATCCGGTACGATATCAGTTTCAACTGGACCTTGAAACTGGAATACCATATCATCGACGGGCTATCCAAATCCTACCTCTTCTCCGATCCGGACGATTACCAGCAGAAGTGGAACATGTTGATCGCCAAATTCTCCTTTAACTTTTAGGGGGGAGACAGAATGAATCCTAAAAAGATGATATGGACGGCCGGTCTGCTGTGCCTGGCACTGGCGATCGGATACGGCAGCGAGATCTCCATTATCACCAATCCCGCCAATGACACCGTCAGTCTCACCCAGGACGAATTGAGAAAAATATTCACCGGCAAAAAGAGATCCTGGCAGAATGGCAACCGGATCATGATCATCCTGATGAAACGGGGTTCCCTGCACGATCATTTCCTGGAGGAGGTGGTGAAACAGAATTCCACCCAGTTCTCCATCGCCTGGAAAAAACTGATCTTCACCGGCAAAGCGCCCCTGCTGAACTATGCCCAGTCGGAGGAGGAGATGGTCGAGATGGTCCGCAGATACCCGCACGCCATCGGATACGTCGGTCCGCAATCGGACCTCGAAGGAGTCAAAACCATTTTTATCCGGGACTGAACAGAAGTGATCCCCGGGCATGCGTCCGGGGGGCGGGCAATCAGGACCCTGACTTTCTTTGGGATCGCTTGATGCTCTTCAGAATCAGGTATCCCGTCAGGGCCAGAGTACCGGCGAGGACGAAGGGCAGGGGATCCAGAACCCGGCCATGCAGGGTGAGTTGCCGGTAGATCAGCAGGCCCGTGAAACAGACCGTGAAATTGAAGACGGAGTCAATCTCCTTGAATACCACCTTGCGAGGATTGAAGGGATACCGGTTCTTCCGATATCCCCTGAAGGAGGGCAGGATCCGGTTGACCCGGCAGCGGTAATCGCGGTACCTTTCTCTGTACTTATTCTCCAGGTACTCCTCCTCTCCCCCGATAATCAGGTGATACTGCCAGAAAAAGTACAGGTTGACCAGCAGGAAGGCCGGCCACCTGAAGATAAGCATGATCAGGCCGTTGTAGATCAGAATATTACCGATATAGAGAGGATTTCGGACCAGGGAATAAACACCGGTGGTATTGATGCTGTCCGCCCGGAAATAATCTTCCCGCCCGGAAGTGCCGGCGGCGGAAAATCCCACCACCAGAATCCGGACCGTCTCCCCGCATGCCACCAGGAACAATCCCGCCGCGATCAGCCACGGGTTGCCTGCATTTCCCAGGTCCGCCGGCCGGAAGAGAATCACCACCAGGAACAGGAGAGGAACGGGCAGAAAAGACCGGTATTTAAACAGCCATCCACCCAGATTTCGGTACGGAGATCTCATTCAGCGGTAAAAATTCCACTCCCGACTGCGGTATTTGGCCTGCAGTTCACAAAATTGGGAAGTTTCTTCGTAAGGTTCATTCCAGGGTTTGGGGACAGTGGAAAGAAAAGAGCCGAATTCCGTTATCAGGTACCGGGTCAGTTCCTCCTTGGTAATATCCGCCGCTTCCAGCAGGGGAATCATGGCCTTGCGAATGACGGACTCCCGGGTATCCGTTCCCCGGGCATACCGGGGATAATCCATGGTAAAGGGGATGGAACCGTGCTGCAACAGGGCGCGCTGACTTCTTTTCTGGGCCGATCCGATGACCTTCCGGTCACGGATCTTCACCTCATGGGGGGTCGGGAAAGAAAAGCAGGGGTTGTTGCTGCGGGAAAGCCCGGCATTGGAACCCCGGTGAAGCTGGGCCTCGACTCCCGCCTTTTTCAGGGATTTGACCAAAACCCGGGATATCAGAAGATAAGAGCGGTAAAGATCATGATCCTTGAAAAATATGTCTTCCGAGGAAATGAGGGCATAGGTGATCTCATCGTCGTGCATGACCGCCTTGCCCCCGGTGATCCGTCGAACGTACTCCCCACCGTCGGCCCGGATGGCCTGGAGGTTTAATACGGATTCAATCTGCTGGGAGACCCCGATGGAAAAAGAAGGCTTCCGCCAGCGATAGATCCGCAGGAAGGTTTGCTTTTCAGCATGGCAGAGGTTGAACAGGTACTCGTCCAGCGCCATGTTGTAGGCGGCGCTGCGGGGAACCGGTTGATCCAGATAGAACATCCCCTACTTCACATTCATATCGATGTTGCCTTTGAAGTTGGCCCCTTCCGCAATTACCACCGACTTGGACACCACATTTCCCTTCAGGTATCCCTGGGAAGAAACCTCCACCTTGGTAAAACCGGTGACATTCCCGGTTACCTTCCCCATGATCAACACCTCTTCCGCTTCGATATCGGCGGTCACCTTCCCCTGGTCTCCGACGATCACCTTTTTTTTGCTGTACACCTTGCCCTTGATGGCCCCGTTGATCATGATATCCTCATCCGCGTGCAGTTCACCCTTGATGGAAAAGGTATTGCCGATCAACGATTTCAAATCAGGAGGCAGATCACCGGTGGCGGTGGATAGATGCGAGCCTCGATAGGGATTCTCCTCCGATCCGGCGGGGGAATTGCCCGAATCGTTTCTCTGGCGACCTTTGCTGAATAAACCCATTATGCTGTCCTCGAAGATAAAAAGCGGGCAACGGGGATCGAACCCGCAACCCCAAGCTTGGGAAGCTTGTACTCTACCATTGAGCTATGCCCGCCTTTATCATTTCTTTTTTTGTCTGGCCACTTTTTCCTTGACACTTTCCTTCTTTTTCTTCTTGGCCTCATAGACGTAATCAACAAATTCAATATAGGCCATGGGCGCCCCGTCCCCTTTTCGGGGTTCATCCTTGATAATCCGGGTATACCCGCCCTTCCGATCCATAAATCGAATGGCCACTTCGTTGAAAAGTTTATGCACCGTACCCCGCCGATAGAAGAAAGAGAAAGCCCTCCGCTTGTCCGCCAGGGTGCCGGACTTGCCCAGGGTGATCATCTTTTCCGCCACCGGGCGCAGGGCTTTGGCCTTGGTCAGGGTGGTGTGGATTCTATTCTTTTCGATCAACTGGGCGGTCAGGTTGCGGAGCAGGGCTTTGCGGTGATCGCTTGTCCGTCCCAGCTGATATTTGTTTTTCCTGTGCCTCATGATCAGTTACTCCTCAGTATCTTTTTCTTCCTGGATCCTCAGTTTTTTCTCCATCTTTTCCTTGATGCTTCTGGGTACTTTCTGCCCCAGGGTCAGGTCAAGTTCCGACAGCCGCTGGATGATTTCCTCCAGGGATTTCTTACCAAAATTCTTGGAATTAAGCAACTCATGCTCGGTTTTTTCGATCAGTTCGTAGATGTATTCCACGTTCAAGCGTTTGAGACATTTTAAGGCCCGGACCGACAATCCCAGGGATTCCACCGCCCGCTCAAGGAATTCGATCTTTTTTTCCATTTCATTGTTGACTTCTTCTTCGACTTCATCCGCCACCGGACTCTTGTCCTGGAAGTTGAGAAAGATCGACATGTGGTCCCGCAGAATCTTTCCGGCCCTGGCGATGGTATCCTCCGGCCGGATACTGCCGTTGGTCCACACCTCAATCACCAACCGTTCAAAATCGGTCCGCCGGCCCATTCTGGCCGGGAAAACCGAGTAATTCACCTTTTCGATGGGATTGAAATTGGAATCCACCGGAATAAAGTCCAGGGGCAGCTCCTCGGAGCTGTTCTGTTCTGCAAACCGGTATCCCACCGCTTTTTCCACGATGAACTCGATATTCAGCTCGGCACCTGCTTCCAGGTAGGCGATATGGACATTCTTGTCCAGGATTTCGATATCGCCGTCGGTCTCGATGTCCGAAGAGAGCATTTCCCCCTCTCCCTTCTTGGTGACCTTCAATACCTTCTTTTCATCGGTATTCATTTTCAGCGGGATGCTCTTGATATTCAGAATGATATTCATGACATCCTCATATATCCCCGGCATTACCGAAAACTCGTGCAATACCCCTTCGATGCGAACAGCGGTCACCGCCGCCCCCTCGATCAGGGACAACAGAACCCTTCTGAGAGCGATCCCGATGGTGGTCCCATATCCCCGTTCAAAGGGCTCCGCATAAAATTTCCCATATCTGTTATCGATCTGATCCGAAACCAATCGGCGAGGTCTCTGATATGTTATATCCATGAATCCCTCCTCTTACTTAGAGAATAGCTCAACGATCTGATGTTCTTCCACGTCGATGGAAACATCGGCCCGGGTGGGCATTCGATTCACCACTCCGGATTTTTTTTCCGGATCCACGACCAGCCATTCCGGAATTTCCACAATGTTCTTGAAATCCTCAAAGATGCTTTTCTGAACTTCGCGGCTGATGAACTTGTCCTTGAAGGAAATCTTATCGTTCTCCCGACAGCGATAGGATGGAATATCGACCTTCCTGCCGTTGACCAGCACGTGTCCATGGCGGATCAGCTGACGGGCGTGGGCCCGGGAATAGGCAAGGTTCATGCGGTAAAGCACATTGTCCAGCCGCAGTTCCAGAGAAGTGAGAAGGTTCTCGCCGGTAATCCCCTTCTTTTGGGCGGATTTTTTAAAATAGTTGCGGATCTGGGTTTCCCGGATCCCGTAAAAGCGCTTCACCTTCTGCTTTTCCCGAAGCTGCAATTTATAGTTGGAATCCTTGAACCGTCTCCTTTTTTTCCGTTCGCCAGGAGGATATCCCTTTCTTTCGATGGCACATTTTTCCGTCAGGCATCGCTTTCCCTTTAAAAACAGTTTTTCACCTTCCGCACGGCATAACCGGCACATCGGTCCTGTATTACGTCCCATTTCTATTCCTCCTCAGTTATACTCTTCTTTTTTTCTTGGGCCGGCATCCGTTGTGGGGAATGGGGGTGTTGTCCCGGATACTTAAAACCCTGATGTTGGTATTGCCCACCGCCTTGATGGCGCTGTCCCGGCCGGGGCCCGGCCCTTTGACCTTGATATCCATGGTCTGGATATTGTAACTCTCCACCGATTCCAGAACCTTTTCCGCTGCGATCTGGGCGGCAAAGGGAGTTGATTTCTTGGATCCCTTAAATCCCAGAAAGCCGGCCGACGACCAGTTGAGGACATTCCCCTCCTTGTCGGCAATGGTGATAATGGTATTGTTAAAATTAGAATGGATATTCATGACCGCATGGGGCACTTTTCTCTTTTCCTTGCGTTTCTTTCTTTTGGGCTTTGGTTTGGCCATTATTCAATCCTCCAATTATTTTCTCTTGATCGAACCGGAAGGGCCTCTTCTGGTTCTGGCATTGGTTTTGGTCCGCTGCCCCCGAACCGGCATGCCCCTTTTGTGTCTTCTGCCCCGGTAACAGTTGATGTCCATCAGACGTTTGATATCCTGGTTGACCTGTTTTCTCTTGTCTCCTTCCACCAGGAAATGTTCATCGATATGTTTCCGGATCCGGGTGACCTCTTCACTGGACAGGTCCTTTACCCTTTTATCTCTATTCACCTTGACCGCATCCAGAATGTTCTGGGATGATTTCAATCCGATCCCGTAAATATAGGTCAATGCAATTTCCACTCTTTTTTTATTGGGAATATCCACTCCTGCTATTCTTGCCACGTATTCCTCCTTTGCTTATTGTTTGTTGATCTGTTCATCGGCTGTCACCGGGATGTTACCCCTGTCTCTGTTTATGACGGGGATCCCGGCATACCACCCGGATCACACCCTTTCGTCTGATCACCTTGCATTTATCGCAGATCTTTTTCACGGATGGTCTCACTTTCATCTTGGCCTCCTATTTGTAACGATACACGATCCGTCCCTTGGAGATGTCGTAGGGGGATATTTCCACCAGTACCCGGTCTCCGGTCAGGACCCGGATATTGTTTTTTCGCATTTTCCCTGAGGTATGGGCGGTCAGGCGGTGCTTATTTTCATCCAGTTCCACCAAAAATATTGCATTGGGCAGGGTTTCGAGCACCTTGCCCCGGGCTTCTATCACTTCTTTGTTTTTTGCCATCATATCCTCGATAATATTTCCGGACCGTTATCCGAAATCAGGATTGTGTGTTCAAAATGGGCCGATATACTCCGGTCCCGGGTGACCACGGTCCAGCTGTCCTTCAGCGTTTCCACTTCCCATCCCCCGTTGGTGATCATGGGTTCAATCGCCAGGGTCATATTGGGTTTCAACCGGGCTTTCTTCTGACCATCATCAAAATTCAGTATCTGGGGATCTTCATGAAGGGCTTTCCCCACTCCATGACCGGTCAGTTCGCGGACGATTTCGTAGCCTCGATCCCGGACATGTTTTTCAATCGCCCGGGAGATATCGTTGATCCGGTTCCCGCTGACGGCAGCCTGGATGCCTTCCATGAGCGCCTGCCGACAGGTGTTGACCAGAGCCTGCACTTCGGGGCTGGCAGTGCCCACCTGGTAGGTATAAGCGGTATCCCCGTAATAACCCCGGTAAATGGTACCCACATCCACACTCAGGATATCTCCTTCTTTGAGAACCCGGTCCCGGCTGGGGATCCCGTGAACCACCTCTTCATTGATCGAAGTGCACAGGGTCGCCGGGTAGACCCGGTTCTGACTCCGGTATCCCTTGAAACCCGGTTGGGCATTCAGTCCCCGGATCCGTTCCTCCGCCCATTGATCCAGTTCGTAGGTATTGATCCCGGGTTTGATTTTCCCTTTGATCTCTTCCAGAACGATGGCGGCAATGCGGTTGGCTTCCCTCATCAGATTGATCTCTTTGTTGGTTTTTCGGATGATCATTTCAGTTTCTCCATAATTTCCTGAAAAACCGCCTGTTCGGTACGGCCCGCGTCGATTGTGATCAACTCGTCCAACGCCTGGTAATAATCGACCAGGGGAAGGGTTTCTTTTCGGTAAATTTCGATCCTTTTTCTGATTACCTCTTCGCGGTCGTCCGGTCGGCTGGTGATGGAGGCTCCGCAGTTCTCGCAGATCTTCAAACGGTCGGCGGGGGATTCTTCCGCCTTGTAGACCTTGTGGCACCGGGGGCATACCACCCGGTTTCGAATCCGGGAAACCGCCTGCGATTCGTCGATCCGCAGATAAACGGCCACTTCCCGTTCCACGGGAATGTCCTCCAGTTTGCGCGCCTGGCTGAGGGTGCGGGGAAAACCATCCAGGATATATCCTTTCCGGATCGGGGTGTCGCGAAGAACGTTTCGGACCAGATCCAGCATGAGGTCGTCGGGGATCAACCGCCCGGACTGCGTGATTTCCCGAATCCGCAGACCGATATCCGTCTGCCGGCGGACCTCCCGCCGGATCATATCCCCGGTGGAGATGTGGCGATACCCCAGCTCCGACTGGATCCGCTGGGCCTGGGTGCCTTTCCCGGCCCCGGGCATCCCGAACAGTACGATCCTTTCCATGATTAAAACCTTCGGGTTCCCCTTCTCCTCCTGGCTTTCTTGGAAAAGGAATCATAGCTGCGCATGGTCAGCTGCGATTCGATCTGGTTGACCGTATCCATGGCCACCTGCACCACAATCAAAAGTGAAGTTCCGCCGAAGGCAAACTTCACACCCAGCCCGGTTTCAATCCACGGCGGGAGGTAGGTGGCCAGCCATTCGCCGATAAAAGGGATGGCGCTGATGCGAAATCCGGTCATCATGAAAGTGGGCAGGATGGCCACCAGGGAAAGATAGATCGCCCCGATGAAGGTCAGTTTGGACAATACGTTATCGATATATTCAGAGGTATTCTTACCCGCACGGATCCCGGGAATGAATCCTCCCTGTTTCTTGAGATTATCGGCCACATCCTGGGGGTTGAATATGATGGAAATGTAAAAGTAGGTAAAAAAGATAATGGCGACGATATAGATCAGGTTGTAAAGGGGCATCCCGGGATTCATCCAGGCCGACAGTTTCTGCATGAAAGATATGCCGCTGAAAAACTGGGCGATGGTGGGGATAAAGGAGATCACCGCGGCGGCAAAGATAATGGGAATCACCCCGCCGGTGTTCAGCTTGAGGGGCAAAAAAGTGCTCTGTCCCCCCATCATTTTTCGCCCCTGAACCCGTTTGGCGTAAGAAATCGGAATGCGTCGCTGTCCCAGTTCCACAAAAACGATGAACACCACCACGGCAACCATCACCAGCAGAAGCAACAAGATCTTCAGCGGAGTGGTCTCCCCGCTGGCCAGGTTGAAAGTCTCGAAGAAACCCGGAATCATGCCCACCAGGATGCCGGCGAAAATGATCAGGGAAATTCCGTTTCCAATCCCCCGTTCCGAAATCTGTTCTCCCAGCCACATCACGAAAACCGAGCCGGTGGTAATGGTGATCACCGTGATAAACCGAAATCCCCATCCCGGATTGGCCACGATTCCCCCCAGTTTCTCCAGGGAGACGGCGATGGCAAAAGACTGGATAAGGGAGATAAAGACCGTCCCGTAGCGGGTATACTGGGTGATCTTGCGTTTTCCCAGTTCCCCCTGCTTGGACAGCCGTTCGAGATAAGGCCAGACCACCTGCAGCAGCTGCAGGATAATGGAAGCGCTGATGTAGGGCATCACCCCCAGGGCAAAAATGGTCATCCGCTTCAGGCTGCCGCCGGTAAACATGCTCATGAAACCGAAAATGGTACCCTGGGCGGAGTCAAACCATTGTTCCAGGGCTTCAAAGTTGATACCGGGGGTCAGAAACTGGGCCCCGATCCGGTATACGGCCAGCAGCATGAGGGTGAAGAAAATCCTCTTTCTCAGTTCGGGTATTTTGAAGATGTTCTTAAAAAACTCGATCAATTCTTTTCTCCTTGCTCGATAATCGCTTCGCCGCCGGCTTTTTTAATCTTTTCCAGGGCACTTTGGGAAAACTTGTGGGCATGAATCTTCATCTTCTTTTTCAGTTCTCCCCCCCCCAGGACCTTGATCCCGTCCTTTTTCCCCTTGACCAGGTTCAGCCGGTAATAGTCCTTTATGGACAGCTCGTCGAGGTTCAGCCGGCTGATCTGGGCCAGGTTTACGATATGGTAGACCTTTCGAAATGGATTGGTAAAGCCCCGCTTGGGCACCCGGCGGATCAGGGGCATCTGCCCTCCCTCAAATCCCCGCCTTCGAGAAAAACCGCTGCGGGATTTCTGTCCGTTCATCCCGCGACCGGCGGTTTTTCCAAAGCCGGAACCGGGGCCGCGGCCGACCCGCTTCCTCTTGCGGTTGGCGCCCTTGGCGGGATGCAGGTTGCTTAATGTGATCATCTTACAGCTCCTCGATCTCTAGTAAGTAGTCAATTTTCCGGATCATGCCCCGGATCTCCGGGCAGTCATTGTGAATTGCCACCGAGTTGACCTTTCTCAATCCCAGGCTGGCCACCACGGCTCTGGTTTTGCGGTTTCTGCCGATCAGGCTTTTTTTCAATCTCACCTTCAGCCGCTTGTCCTGCTTCTTCTTTACTGCCATAATTCCTCCTCGGGCAATCCTCTCTTACCGGCAATCTCTTCCTGGGTATTCAGTTTCCGGAGGCCTTCGATGGTAGCCCGGGCGTTGATGAGCATATTCCGGCTCTTCAGACGCTTGGTCAGGATGTTCTTGATTCCGGCCAGTTCCACCACCTTCCGGATGGCGCCGCCGGCAATCAGGCCGGTACCACCGGACGCGGGACGCAATACCACCCGGCCGGCACCGTATTTGCCTTCCACGTAATAGGGAATGGTGCCGTCGACGATGGGTACGGTGATCAGATTCTTCTTGGCTTTTTCACTGGCCTTTTTGATGGCCAGGGGGATTTCCTTGGAAGTGCCGTTGGCCAATCCCACCTTTCCATTCCGGTCTCCTACCACCACTGATACCGAGAACCGCATATTCCGGCCGCCTTTCACCACCTTGGTCACCCGTCTTATTCTGATTACCTCTTCTTCGAATAAATCATTTTTATCCAGTACTTCCACTTTGGTTCTCCTTACATTTTGATGCCATTCTTGGCCACGGCGTCGGCAAAAACCTTGACATTTCCGGTGAATGGATAAAAATTCCGATCAAACACCACCTGCTTGATCTTTTTCTTCTTCAGCATATCGCTGACAGTATCGGCCAGCGCCCGGGCGGCTTTCTTGTCCTTGGCGCTTTTCAGGTCCTTTTTCACCGCGGGGGCGAGAGTAGAGGTCCCAAACAGCACCCTCTGTTTCTGATCATCAACCACCTGGGCATACAGGAATCGATTGCTCTTTCGGAAAAACAGGCGCGGACGGGAACCGGTTCCCTGCACCCTGGCCCGGACCCGTCTGCGAATCCGGATTCTCTTTTTGGACTTGATCTTGTACTTGGGGGTGATCATGGTTTACACTCCTACCTGCTTTCTTTCCTTCTTTCTCAGATACTGTCCCTTGATGAAAATCCCCTTGTGCTTGTAGGGTTCTACCGGCCGAAACCGGATAATCCGGGCCACCGTGGCCCCCAGCAGCTGTTTGTCAAAGGAGGTCAGGGTAAATTCGCCGGGATTTTCCTGGGTGACCTTGATTTCCCGGGGAACCTGGAATTTGACCGGGTGGGAGAAGCCCACCTGCAGGTCAATGGTGCTCCCCGAAACAATGGATTTCCATCCCTTTCCCTGTACCACCAGGGTCTTGGAGAACCCCTCCGTTACTCCCTGGACGGCATTCCGGATCAGGCTCCAGACCAATCCCTGGAAATTCCTCAGGGTGTCATCTTTCCGGTTCACCATCACCGTATTGTCCTTGATTTCCACGGTGATGCCATCCATCACCTTCACGTCCAGTTCCCCCAGGGGGCCTTTGACATGGACCCGGTCATCCTTCAGCTGCACTTCCACCTTGGGATCGAACTTGATGGGATTCTTTGCTAATCTGGACATCTTGCCTCCTACCATACCTTCAGTAACACTTCGCCGCCGGTGTTTTTCTCTCTGCATTCCCTGCCGGTCATCAGGCCCCGGGAAGTGGATACCACGCATACCCCCAGGCCCCCGATTACCACCGGGATATCCTCCACCCCGGAATATATCCGCCTTCCCGGCTTGGAAAAACGCTCCAGGCCCTCGATTACACTGACCTTCTCTCTTCGGCCAATGATCCGGTATTTCAGGGTAATGACGATATCCTTCTGGTTGTTTTCCCGGCCCTTGACCTGAAAATCCTCTATGTATCCTTCCTTTTTTAAAATCTGGGCGATGTTGACCTTGATCCCGGAATGGGGCACGATCACCTGGGCATGTTTGGCCAGGGTGGCATTTCTGATCCGGGTCAGCATATCTGCAATAGGATCTGTATGGGTCATCGATGACTCCTTACCATGAGGCTTTTTTAATGCCCGGGAGTTTCCCCTCCAGGGCCAGCTCGCGGAAGCATAACCGGCAAAGGTCAAACTTCTGATATACCGCTCTTGACCGGCCGCAAAGCCGGCATCTGGACTGGTAGCGTACCTTGAATTTTGGTTTCGATCTGTGTTTTGCTATCTTTGCTTTCCTTGCCACTGATACCTCCTATACGATGGGCAAACCGAATTTTTTCAACAGCAGTTCCGCCGCCTCATCGGTTTCTGCCGAGGTGACGAAAGTGATGGACATCCCGCGGTTTTCCTTGACATCATCGAACTTCATCTCGGGGAAAACCAGCTGATCCTGCAGGGCATAGGTGTAATTGCCCGCTCCGTCAAACTTCTTTCTGGCCAGTCCCTTGAAATCCCGGATCCGGGGGAGTACGATGCTGATGAAGCGATCTATGAATTCGTACATCCGGTAATTCCGCAGGGTAACCTGCAGGCCCACGGGCATTCCTTTCCGGATCTTAAAGGAGGCGATGGATTTTTTGGCCTGCCGCACAATGGGCCGCTGGCCGGCGATCATGGCGATTTCCTCCATGGCCCGGTCCAGGAATTTTTTATCTTTGCTGGCTTCGCCCACTCCACTGTTCAACACCACCTTCTCCATGCGGGGCACTTCCATGATATTCTCCAGCTTCAGTTCCTTCATCAGTTCCTTTCGGATCTCCTGGTAATATTTGTCCTTTAATCTTGCCATTGCTTTACTCCTACTCGATCACGGTATCACACTCTCTGCATTTTCGCTGCTTTCGATTCTTGGTGAATTTATACCCCAGCTTTACCCCTTTTCCGCATTCTTCGCAATAATACATCAGGTTGGAGAGGTCGATGGATCCTTCCTTTTCCACCAGGCCGCCCTTGATGTTCTTCTGGGGATTGGGCCGAATGTATTTTTTCAGCATATTCACGCCGCTGATAAAAGCCCGGCCTTTTTTCTTGTCGATCCCGATGATCTTGCCTTTTTTCCCCTTGCTTTTCCCGGAGATCACAATCACATGATCGTCTCTCTTCAGTTTCATTACAACACCTCCGGAGCCAGCGAAATGATTTTCATAAACTGTTTGGCTCTCAGTTCCCGGGCCACCGGTCCAAACACCCGGTTCCCGATGGGTTCCTTCTGTTTGTCGATAATCACCACGGCATTGTCCGAAAACCGGATGTATGAGCCGTCCTTGCGCCGGGTTTCCTTCTTGGTCCGAACGATCACCGCCCAGACCAGTTCCCCTTTCTTGATCTCAGAATTGGGTTCGGCCACCTTAACGGATCCCACGAATATATCCCCGACCCGGGCCACCCGGCCGACTCTTCCGCCCAGGGCCCGGATAAAGAAAACTTCCTTGGCCCCGGAATTATCCGCCACTTTCAATCGGGTCTGCAACTGAATCATCAGGTACCTCTCTTATCCGCCGGTTCGATGATGGAACTTACCATCCAGCGTTTCCTTTTGCTGATCGGACGGACCAGTTTCATCATCACCCAGTCACCGTTCTGACATTTGTTGGCTTCATCATGGACCAGGTATTTTTTCCGTTTTTTGATGATCTTTTTGTAAAGGGAATGCTGGAATTGTCTTTCCACTTCCACGGTCACCGTCTTGTGACACTGATTGGCCACCACCCGGCCCTTCATGTACACTTCTCTTTTCTTTTTCTCGCTCATTTTTGTTCCTCTTTCTCCGCCAGAATTGTATAACACCGGGCGATATCATGCCGGGTGTTCCTGATCTTGAACAGATCGTCCAGCTGGCCAATCGTTTTCTGCATTTTGAGTTTGAACAGGGCATCCCTCAAATCACCGATCTTGGTTAAGATCTCTTCACTGGTCATGTTTCTTATCTCTTTTGCCTTCATGAGACATCTCCGTTATCTTCTGGCGATCAGCCGTGTTTTCAGCGGGAATTTGGCATTGGCCAAGCGGAAGGCCCGCTTCGCTTTCTCTTCAGAAATTCCCTCCATTTCATAGAGGATGCGCCCCCTTCTGATGACGGCCACCCACTTTTCCGGCTCCCCCTTCCCTTTTCCCATCCGCACTTCGATGGGTTTGGAGGTGGCCACCTTGTCAGGAAAGATCCGGATCCACATCTTGCCTTCCCCCCGCAGAATTCTGCTGATGGCGATCCGGGCCGCCTCTATCTGCTTGGAATCGATCCAGCCGTTGTCCAGGGACTGAATTCCAAAATCACCAAAACTGATCTTATTGCCCTTGGTAGCCTTGCCGCGCCGTTTCCCTCTGAAGTGCTTCCGGTATTTGGTCTTTTTTGGCATCAGCATGTTCAATTCTCCTAATTAATCTTTAATTCCTTCTTCTGGTATCTCTTTTTTTCCTTGTCCTTCATGTAGATCCAGACCTTGACCCCGATATTGCCGTAATCGGTATTGGCCTCGGTAAAACCGTAATCAATATCGGCTCTGAGGGTCTGCAGGGGAAGTTTTCCAAACAGATACCATTCGGAACGGGCGATCTCGGCACCCCCCAGCCGACCGGCCAGGCGGATTTTGATCCCGATGGCACCGGCCCGCAGGGAAGAATCCACGGCCTTGCGCATGGCCCGCCGGAAAGCGATCCGGCGCTGCAGCTGAAAGGCCACTCCTTCCGCCACCAGCTGGGCCACCACTTCGGGGTATTTCACCTCGATCACATCGATCAGGATCTTGTCCTCAGGTCGCTTTTCGATGCTCTTGATCATCTTTTTCAGGTCTACGATCCCCTTTCCGCCCCGACCGATAATAATTCCCGGGCGGGCGGTATTGATCTGTACCCGGATGGTATCGCTGACCCGTTTGAGTTCGATGGAGGAGATCCCGGCATGCTTGTGCTGCTGCTTGATCATCTTGCGAATGGCCAGGTCACTGTGCAGCAGCTCCTTGTAGTTTTTACCCTTGGCAAACCAAAGGGACTTCCAGTCCTTGTTGAATCCGATTCTAAAACCGTAGGGATGTGTTTTTTGTCCCATATTAATCCTCTCTTTCTCTTAGATGAATTGTGACGTGGGAATACCGTTTTAATATCCGGGTGGCCCGTCCCCTCGCCCGGGGTTTAAAGCGTTTCTGGTAGGGGGCCTTATCGAAACATATTTTCGAGATGAAAAGATCGTCCACGTCGATGTTGGGGAACTTGACCTGGGCGTTGGCCACCGCTGAATTGAGAACCTTCAGAACGATCCGGGCGCCTTTCTTGGGGGAGAACTTCAGGATGGTGACGGCTTCCCCCACGTCTTTGTTCCGGACCATATCCGCTATCAGCTTTCCCTTGATGGGGGATATTTTCATGTGTCTTCCCTTGGCCGCGGCAATATTGTCCATGATTCCTCCTTTATTTCTTGGGATGACCCCTAAAGGTCCTGGTTTCAGAGAATTCGCCCAGCTTGTACCCGACCATATTCTCATTGATGTAAACCGGGATGAATTTCTTGCCGTTGTGCACGGCAATGGTCATTCCCACCATCTCGGGCACCACCGTGGATTGCCTGGACCAGGTCTTGATGACCTCTTTTTTTTTATGTTTCTTGACTTCCAGAACCCTTTCGAAAAGTTTCCGATCAATGAATACCCCTTTTTTAACTGAACGGGCCATGGCTACTTTCTCCTCTTGACAATGTACTTGTTCGACGGTTTTTTCTTCTTACGGGTTTTGTAACCCAGGGTGGGTTTCCCCCAGGGGGTGACCGGATTCCGGCCTCCCTTGGACTTGCCTTCTCCGCCACCGTGGGGATGATCCACCGGATTCATCACCGATCCCCGGGTATGCCCTCTTCTTCCCATCCACCGGGTCCGGCCCGCCTTTCCTTCTTTGATGTTCTTGTTATCGATATTGCCCAGCTGCCCGATGGTGGCGAAACAGCTTTCCTGGAATTTTCGCATTTCCCCGGAGGGCATCTTGATCAGGGCGGTGCCGCTCTCTTTGTCGCTGAGCACCGCATAGGCGCCCGCAGATCGCACCACCTGCCCTCCCCTTCCCGGTTTCAGTTCCAGGTTGTGGATCATGGTGCCGGAGGGAATATTTTTCAACTGGGTGGCATTGCCGGGAACGATTTCCACCTTGTCCCGGGAGGCCATCACCTCCTGATTGACGGTGATTCCCTCGGGAGCCAGGATATATCGCCATTCGCCGTCCCGATACTTGATCAGAGCGATCCGGGCGGTGCGGTTGGGATCGTACTCGATACTGGCCACCGTACCGGGCACATCATGTTTGTTCCGCTTGAAATCGATGATCCGGTACTTGCGCTTGTGTCCGCCTCCGCGAAAACGGACGGTAATATGCCCGTAGTTGTTTCTCCCTCCGCTCTTTTTCAGGGCGGTGGTCAGCTTCTTATAAGGTTTGTCCCGGGTGATCTCGCTGAAATCGAATCCCACCTTGAACCGTTGACCCGGGGTCACTGGTTTGTATTTTTTCAGTCCCATTGGTTACACCTCAAAATATTCGACCGGTTTGGCGTCTTCGGTCAGGGTCACGTAGGCCTTTTTCCAGGAGGGTCTCTTCCCCACGTACCGGCCGTGTCGCTTGGTCTTTCCCTGGTAATTGGTGGTGCGCACGTCCTTGACCGTGGTCTTAAAAATTTCCTCCACCGCTTTCTTGATGGTGATCTTGTTGGCCTTCCGGTGCACCTTGAAACACAGCACTTTGTCCCGGTCCTTTAAATCCGTTGATTTTTCCGATATCAACGGCTGGATAATGACTTCGGTCGGGGAAAGTTTCATTTTAATTTCTCCGTAATTTTGTCCAGTGCGTTTTTGGAAAAAATGATGGTATCGTATTTGAGGGCATCGTATATATTCAACTCCTGGTACCCCACCGCCTTGACCTGGGGCACATTGCGGGAGGAAAAAAACAGGTTCTCATTTTCCCTTTCATCAACGATGAGGATCTTTTTCAGCTTGAAGGTATCCAGGAACTGAATGGTATGCTTGGTCTTCTTGTCCCCGAATGCGAATTTATCCAGAACGATGACCTTCTGGTTGCGCACCTTGTCCGACAGTACGGACTTCAGGGCGTTTCTCCGGGCTTTCTTGGGAATGGAGTAGGAATAATCCCGGGGTTTGGGACCGAATATCGTCCCGCCGGAACGCCAGAGGGGATTTTTTGCCGAACTGGTCCGGGCCCGGCCGGTGCCCTTCTGTCGCCAGAGTTTCCGTTGGCTGCCCCTGATCTCCCTGCGGGTTTTGGTCGAGTGGGTCCCCTGCCTCTGGTTGGCATGGTAATTCCGGACCGCCTCCCATACCAAATGCTCCTTTTTGGGATAGTCGAAAACCGCTTCATCCAGTTGAACCTCGGACACGCCGGTATTGTTGATATCCATTACTTTTAGTTTTAACATCGTTAACTCCTGGTAAAGGAATTCTTGGTGATGGTGACATAAGAATTTCTGGAACCCGGCACGGCTCCCTTGACCAGCAGACAGTTGTGTTCCAGATCGATGGCATGGATATTCAATCCTTTGACATGGACGGTTTTTCCGCCGGTCCGGCCCGGCATCCTCTTGCCCTTCAGGACCTTGGAAGGATCGGCGCACATCCCGATACTGCCCGGTTTCCGGGAATGCTTGGAACCATGGGTGGCCTTGCCGCCGGAAAAGCCCCATCGTTTCACCACCCCCTGGAATCCCTTTCCTCTGGATCTGCCGACGATGTTGATCTTTTCGTTGGCCTGGAAAATATCCACCTTGAAGATATCCCCCACCTTGACTTCCGGATTGCTGATCTCGAATTCCTTCAGCTTCCGGACCGGTGGAATATTGGCCTTCTTGAAATGTCCCAGCATGGGCCGGGTCACATTCTTAACCTTGCCCTCTTCCACAAATCCCAACTGGGCCCGTTCCTGGTCATTGGTTTTTTTTCTCTGCACCACGACACAGGGCCCCGCTTTTATGATGGTGACCGGTACCACATGACCCTTATCATCAAACACCTGGGTCATCCCGATCTTTTTTCCGATCATTCCTCGAATCATTGCTCTTCACCTTAGTTTGATTTCACCTCTACTTCCACACCGGCAGGCAGATCCATCTTCTTCAATTCCGCAATGGTATCATCGGTATGTTCGCGGATCTCCACCAGGCGGGTATGGGTTCGTCTTTCAAAGTGTTCCCGGGATTTCTTGTCCACATGGGGGGACCGCAGGACACAGAAGCGTTCGATTTTGTTGGGCAGGGGAATGGGTCCCGCCACTTCCGCCCCGGTGCGCTTGGCCTTGGCCACGATTTCCGCTGAAGATTTGTCCAGAATCCTGGAATCATAGGATTTTAACTTGATTTTGATCTTGGTCATTTTTCCTCTTACTCGATAATATCGGTCACCGATCCGGCGCCGATGGTACGGCCGCCTTCCCGGATGGCAAACTTCAATCCCTTTTCCATGGCGATCGGGGTGATCAGGTCCACCGTCAGGTTGGAGTTATCCCCCGGCATCACCATCTCCACTCCCTTCTCCAGGGTGACCGATCCGGTCACGTCGGTGGTCCGGAAATAAAACTGCGGACGGTAACCGTTGACAAAGGGCGTATGACGACCCCCCTCGTCCTTGCTCAGCACGTACACCTGCGCCTTGAACTTGGTATGCGGCGTGATCGATCCCGCCTTCGCCAGCACCATGCCGCGCTCCACCTCGTCCTTCTTGGTGCCCCGCAGCAAAATCCCAACGTTGTCACCGGCGCGACCCTCATCCAGAAGCTTCTTGAACATCTCCACACCCGTTACCACCCGCTTCTGCGTGTCACGAATCCCCACAATCTCTATCTCATCCCCCACCTTCACTATCCCACGCTCAATACGACCCGTTACCACCGTACCGCGCCCGCTGATGCTGAATATGTCCTCGATCGGCATCAAAAAATCCTGGTCAATCGCACGCTCCGGCTCCTTGATGTATTCATCCACCGCTTCCATCAACTCCACGATCTTCCGGTTCCACTCGTCCTCCGGATTACCGTCGCTCTCCATGCTCTTCAACGCGCTGCCCTTGATCACCGGCAGATCATCTCCGGGAAACTGGTACTCGCTCAGCAACTCCCGAACCTCCAACTCCACCAACTCCAGTATCTCCTCGTCGTCCACCATGTCGCACTTGTTCAAAAATACCACAATACCCGGCACGTTTACCTGACGGGCCAGCAGAATATGCTCACGGGTCTGCGGCATCGGACCGTCCGCCGCACTCACCACCAAAATCGCACCGTCCATCTGGGCGGCGCCGGTGATCATGTTCTTTACGTAATCCGCATGACCAGGACAGTCAATATGGGCATAATGACGCTTCGGCGTGTCGTACTCCACGTGCGCAATCTGAATCGTGATCCCGCGCTCCTTCTCCTCCGGAGCGTTGTCAATACTCCAAAAATCACGAAACACAACCTTCGTACCCTCCAGCTTGCTCAATACCTTCGTGATCGCCGCCGTCAACGTCGTCTTGCCGTGATCCACGTGACCAATCGTCCCTATATTTAAATGGGGCTTGCTGCGGTCAAATTTTTCCTTACTCATATTAACCTCCT
>Ga0180434_10002053_pt1 | contig 27663 bp, 19 predicted proteins | sample SS_ome_7_FD_132453 | JGI IMG/M metagenome (GOLD analysis project Ga0180434, IMG submission 132453) | Hypersaline lake sediment archaeal communities from the Salton Sea, California, USA - SS_1_D_2 metaG | ecosystem: Environmental > Aquatic > Non-marine Saline and Alkaline > Hypersaline >... | reverse complement strand
GGACCTGAACGGCGACGGAGAAGTCGACATTCACGACTTTGTCATTGTCGTGGAAAACTGGCTGGCCTGCACGCTCGAGATCTGCCAATAGCGCGGACCGGGCCTATTTGCCCAATCGATAATTACGAATCGCATGAAACAGGTTAAACCATAGAGGAAGCCGGAATGATCTGCAGATTTTTCGAAGACGGACAAAAGCTAAATGTCGCCGATCTCAACGAAATCACGGTTCTGGTCGACCGTTCCGAAACCGCCCTTACGGAGGTCGCGCTGAACCAGTGGCCCCCGCAGCTGAAGGGCCCGCCCCACCTGCACGAAAAGAAGGAGCAGATGTTCTTCATCGTCTCAGGCGCTGGGCTGGTGCGCGTCGGAGACCAGACCTTTGAGGTAAAGCCCAACGACCTTGTCTATGTCCCGGCGGCCGCCAAGCACCAGACCATCACCACCTCGGCCGAACCGCTGCGCTACCTTCTGTTCAACGCTTTCGCGGATTCAGACAAGGAGGGACACGCCTCCTTCGCGGAACACGTAGAAAAGGTCAAAAACACCCGCAAGGAACAGGCCTTGGCCCAGTCCGCCGGCACCGGCCCACCCGCCGCCAAGGCCGCACCGGTCGCCGAGCCGCAATACGTGGGGGACGTTTTGTCACGGCTTCAACCGGATGCAGGGAACGCTTCGCAGACCGTGCTGCTGGACAATGCCGACACTCAACGCTGCCGTGCCATGCTGGTCTCGGCACCCGCCTCCGGCAAAGTCGGCCCGTACCGCCTCGACGACCGGGAGCAGGCGCTCTTCGTTCTTTCCGGAACCGGCCGGGTCGCCATCGGTCACGAAAGCGGGCATGCCGGGCGAGGTTACGTGGCATTCGTTCCGCGAGACGCGACCTTCGCCGCCGAAGCGGCCGGCGAGAGGTTGACTTTTCTGTGCCTTGAAACGATCATTGACACACCGTAGCATACCGAACGCACTGTCAGTATCGAGAACGCTACAAATGAAGGCAAAAGCGACACGATCACGCGCAGTACACCCGACCTTGACCGTCCTCCTGATACTCTCGCTGGCCCTCGCCGTCCAACTCGGCTGCCGGGAAGAAACATTTTCCGCCGCCGGTGAAGGCCGGGACCTTGCTGACGCACGGGAAGCGGAAGACAAGCCCAAGGCCGGACTCGAAGGCATCTATTTCCAGAGCGGCGACTTCACCCGGCCCGGGCACGTGGACATTCTCACGGATATCGACCATGATTGGGGGCGGGACCGCGGCAACGACTGGTCGGCACGGTGGGAAGGCTTCATAGAAGGTCCGCACAGCGGCGATGTGACTTTTTCCGCCGAGGCCAACGACGGCATCAAACTTGAAATCGCCGGCGGCACCGTCATAGACGGCCTGCGGCCGAACGGCCCCCGCCGCGGAACCGCCCGGATGGAAAAGGGTCAAAAGACGCCACTGAAGCTCGAGTTCACCAGCTCGAGAGGCAAGGCGAAGCTCCAGCTTTTCTGGCAGTGGCAGGGCCGGCCGAAGGCCGTTGTCCCGCCCGAGGCGCTTAGTCATGTCACGCGTTTTACTGAGTGGCAGCCAACGGAAATGGCCGACCAGCCCGTCAGATACGTGGGAACGCAGTCCTTCAACAAGGCCTTCACCGACGGCGGCCTGCGGCCCGCGGCGGGAACGCACAACCACCAGGTCATCAGGGCCAACCGCACACACCCCGTGCCGCCGGGAGACACCGGCTGGACTTACAACCACGGCCCGAACATCGCCTACTGGAACGACAAGCTCTACGTGCATTATCTCAGCAACCCCGTCGGGGAACACGAGCCGCCGGGCCGTACCCTGATAACCACCAGCACCGACGGCATCGAGTGGAGCCGGCCCATAGTCGTGTTCGAGCCGCTCAATGACGTTCCGAACGCCGGCGACCTGGTGATGCACCAGCGCATGGGCTTCTACACGGCGCCCGACCGAAGGCTTCTGGTCCTGGGTTTCTACGGCATACCCACCGGCCGCCACAACTCCCCGAACGCGGGAAACGGCCTCGGCCGCGTGGTTAGGGAGATCCACAGGGACGGCTCGCTCGGGCCGGTGTATTTCATCCGCTACAACCGCCACAGCGGCTTCAACGAGACAAACTGCCCGTACCCGCACTACTCGTCCAGCAAAGATGACGGTTTCAAGGCCGCCTGCGACTCGCTTCTGGCAGACAAGCTCGTCACACAGCAGTGGTGGGAGGAAGACAGGTCCACGGACGGCTTCTTCGCCCTCGCGGGCGTCGAGAACGCCGAGTTCCAGCTGGGTCCGGCCTTCTCCGGCAAGGCACTTTCTTTTTTTCACCGCGCCGACGGCACAGCCGTCGGCATGTGGAAAGGCGCATGGGCGGCAGTCAGCCGCGATGAAGGCCGCAGCTGGACCGAGCCGGTGCAGTGCACGAGCATCTGCAGCCTGCGGAGCGGTTACGGCTCGAAGCTGTGGGGCCAGAGGACCGACGACGGCCGCTACGCGATCGTTTACAACCCGGACCCGAACGGGAAGCTGCGCTACCCCCTGGCGGTGATAACAAGCGATGACGGAGTCGAGTTCGACGACATGGCCTGTGTCCACGGGGAAGTATCGCCGCAGCGTTTCGAGGGCGTGGCGAAGACCGTCACGGGCCCGCAGTACGTCCGCGGCATCGCCGAGGGCAACGGCAACCCGCCCGGCAGCGACCTGTGGGTGACCTACAGCATGAACAAGGAAGACATTTGGGTAAGCCGCATACCCGTGCCGGTGAGGCTCAAGGCCGACAGACACGTAAATGAAAACTTCGACCAGCTGCCGGCAGGAGGTTTCGTGCCGGGCTGGAACGTATACAGCCCGAAGTGGGCGCCGGTTTCGGTCGTCGAAAGGCCCGGAGGACCGGGCATGTGCCTGCGGCTGGAGGACAAGGACTGCTATGACCATGCCGGGGCTGCGAGGATCTTGCCCGAAAGCACGGCGGTCTCCGTCGAGCTGGAGGCAATGGCCGCTCAATGCGGCACGGGCCGGCTGGAAATCGAGATGCTCGACGGCTGCGGCCGGCGGCCCGTCCGCCTCGTCTTCGCCGAAAACGGCAGGATAGAGGCCGCAGACGGGGGCAAAATGCGCGATGTCGCCGGCTACGCCGCGAACATGTGGGTGAAACTGTCGGTTACGGCCGGCGCCGCGGCCGGAAGATACTCTCTGATTATCGATGGAAAAACCGTCCTCGACGATGCCGCCTTCGCCGAGCCTGCCCCGTCAATTGAGCGGCTGTCGCTGCGAACCGGTCGTTTCCGCGGCCCCGAGCGCTGGACCCGCGACGACAGGCCAGGCGCGGACGAGCCGGATGAAACAGCAGTCTTCCACGTCGACAACGTAAGGACATCGGGCCTTCAGACGCGGGGGGCTGGTTGCTCCGATAAATGAGCCGCCGGAAGAAGCTTCGTTGTCCGGCGTTCAGCAAAAAGAGCCCCCTTTGACAGGTTACGTCAAAAGCGAAAGGAGCGGTTCATGGACGGCAAGGAACTGATCAAGGCTCTGCACAACGGCAAGCGAATCTACGGAACGCTGATCATTTCACCGTCACCGGCCTGGGTGGAGGCCGTGGAGGGAACGGGTTTGGACTGCGTGTTCCTCGACACAGAGCACATGCCTCTGGACAATCATCAATTGGCATGGATGTGCCAGGCGTACAAGGCCAAGGGCATTGCTCCCATAGTCAGGATCACCAAACCCGATCCCCACGAAGCAACCAAGGCACTGCACACCGGCGCCAGCGCGGTAGTCGCGCCGTACGTCGAGACGGCCGAAGAAGTCGAGCAGCTTCGAGCTGCGGTGAAACTGCGCCCCGTTAAGGGTAAGAGGCTGCGCGGGATTCTTTCCGGCTCCGAAAGGCCTCAGGAACAGCTTTCGAGTTACCTGGAAAAATTCAACGAGGGAAAGGCCCTGATTGCGAATATCGAGAGCGTGCCCGCGATCGAGGCCCTCGACGAGATACTGGCGGTTCCCGGGCTTGACGGCCTGCTGATCGGACCGCACGACCTGTCGTGCAGCCTTGGCGTTCCGGAGCAGTACGACCATCCGCTCGTCGTCGAGGCGGTGCACCGGATCATCGAAAAGGCGCGCGCGAAGAACGTCGGCGTGGGCGTTCACAACTGGCCGTCCGCGGAAGGCGAGATAGAGCTTGCAAAGGCCGGGTTGAACCTTATACTCCACTTTTCCGACATGACCATGTTCAGGAACGCGCTTTTCCGCGACCTCGGCAAGATACGCAAGGCCCTGGGGGACAAGGTCGTGTCGCGTTTAAGCGAGCAAGCGATCTGATCCACCGAAAGTGTCTGTGGGCGCCATGAACATCGTATTTCTGGATGAAAGCACCGCCACCCTCGGCGACATCGACCTGACCGGCCTGCGGTCCCTGGGCTCTTACAGCGGCTTCTCCGACTCCACCCAGAAGCAGGCCGTCGAAAGGGCGGCGGATGCTGACGTCATCATCGTCAACAAAGTGCCGGTAACCGCCGCCCTGCTGGACACGCTTCGGCGGCTCAAGCTCGTCAGCGTAGTAGCAACCGGCTACAACAACATCGACGCCTCAGCTGCCCGGAAAAGGAACGTCTGTGTGTGCAACGTGCCGGGCTACGCGACCCGTTCGGTGGCCCAGCACACCTTCTGCCTGATCCTGAACCTCGCCACGAAAATACACCTGTACAACAGCGACATCCGGGCCGGTCAGTGGGAAAAGGCAAGTTCCTTCAATCTGCTGACATACCCGACATTTGAATTGGCCGGCAAGACCATGGGAATCATCGGCTTCGGCATGATCGGCAGGGAAGTCGCCGCAATGGCCCAGGCATTTTCCATGAAGGTCCTCGCTTACGACGTCCGCGGAATAGAGGACGGGTCGCAGCCGAACACCGGCCTGGAGACGCTGCTGGCAGAATCGGATGTGGTTTCCCTTCACTGTCCGCTCACGGAAGAGAACCGCAACCTGATCGACGCCGATGCCCTGGCCGCAATGAAAACGACCTCCCTACTGATCAACACGGCACGCGGCGGCCTCGTCGACGAACGGGCCCTGTTCGAAGCCCTCGAAAAGGGACAAATCGCCGGCGCGGGGGTAGACGTGATATCGGAAGAACCCCCCATAAAAGGCAACGTGCTGCTTCGAGCGAGGAACATAATAGTGTCTCCGCATTCGGCGTGGTCGACCCGCGAGGCCCGTCAGAGACTGATCGACGAAACCGCGCGAAACATCAAGGCATTCTTCGACGGCAAACCCAGAAACGTGGTAATATGAAAAGGGGCCCGCGATGAAACGAAATTCACATATCCTGCCGGCGCTGACGGTGCTTGTCATCGCTCTCGTTCAAACCTGTCCAGCGGCCCAGGCGCTGCTGGATTTGACCGATTGTGTGCTTGTCACAACACATTCGCCCGGAAAGCTCGAAAAGAAGGCTATAACCGTCTTCAGGGAAGAAATCTTCCGCAGAGCCGGCATCGAACCGGCGGCGGCCCATTCCTGGCCCGAGGGCGACAGGCCCGTCATAGCGGCCGGACTGCTGTCGGAGGCCGGGCATTTCGCCGGTCCGTTCAAGTCCGAACTGGAACGCCTCGGCACGCCTGGCATCGAGGGCTTTTGCCTGCTGACCGTCAGCTCGCCTCGAAAGGCCGCGATCGTAGCGGGAAAGGACACCCGCGGCCTGCTGTACGGCCTCGGACGCCTGCTGCGCAAGATGGAACTGTGCAAAGGCTCCATCCGTGTGCCCGGAGGTTTCAATGTCATGACAACACCCAAATACGGGCTGCGTGGCCATCAGCTCGGCTACCGCCCGAAGACCAACTCATACGATGCGTGGTCCGTCGAGCAGTTCGACCGGTACGTCCGAGAGCTGGCGTTCTTCGGGTGCAACGCCATAGAGCTGATACCTCCCATCAGCGATGACCGCAGCACCGGCCGCCACATGAAGGTTGCCGCGATGGAAATGATGACACGGATGTCCGAAATCGCGGACTCCTATGGCATGGATCTGTGGATCTGGTACCCCAATGTCGGCGGCGACTTCACGAGCGAGAAAGCGGTAAAAGCCGAACTGGCCGAGCGGGAAAACGTGTTCAGGAAGCTCAAGCGCATCGACGCCGTTCTCGTTCCGGGCGGGGATCCGGGTCATCTGCAATCGAACGACCTTTTCAGCTTTGCGGAAAAGATGGCCTCGGTCCTCAAGAAGCACCACCCCGAAGCCAAGATCTGGATTTCCCCACAGGCCATGGAGCCGACACGGGAGTGGCTCGAGACCTTCTACCGCAATGCCAACAGGAAGCCCGAATGGCTCGGCGGCATCGTGTTCGGTCCCTGGGTCAAGACGCCGCTGCCGCGGATGCGGGAGATCCTCGACAAGGACCTGCCCATCCGCCGCTACCCGGACATCACTCACAACCTCGCGTGCCAGTACCCTGTGCGGGAATGGGACCCGGCCTTCGCGCTGACGCTTCACCGCGAGTGCTTCAACCCGCGGCCGGTCACCATGAAGACGATCCACAACGCCTTCGACGAGTATTCCTGCGGCTCTCTGACTTATTCCGAGGGGATCAACGACGACGTGAACAAGTTCATCTGGGGCGACCAGGACTGGGACCCCGGCACGGACGTGATGGAAACGCTCCGCGACTACTGCAGGCTCTTTATAGCCCCCCGGTTCTGCGACGAAATCGCGCAGGGCCTTCTTGCCCAGGAGAAAAACTGGGAAGGTCCTTTGGCCGCAAACACGCAGGTGGACGTGACGTTCCGGCAGTGGCGCGACCTGGAAAAAAACGTTTCGGACGAAGTCCTTGGCAACTATAGGTTCCAGATGGGCCTGATGCGGGCCTATTACGACGCCTACATCAGGCGCCGCCTGACATACGAAACCGAACTGGAACTGAGGGCGATGGAGGTACTCACGTCGGCCTCCCGGACAGGGGCCCTGGAGGCCGTCAACAAGGCCGGCCAGATCCTGCGAAAGGCCAAAATCGAACCGGTCGCCCCCGGCCTGAGCCGCAAGTGCCGGCAGCTCGCCGACTCGCTCTTCGAAAGCATAGGCTGCCAGCTGACGGTGGAAAAGCACGGCGCCACCCACCGCACAAGGGGGGCATTCATGGACGGAATCGACGAGCCGTTGAACAACGCACCGTGGCTGTTCTCGCAATTCGAAAAGATCCGCGCAATGGACGACGAAGCCGGCAGGCTCAGGGCAATCGAGGAAATCCTGAACCGGACAAATCCCGGCCCGGGCGGCTTTTACGACAACATGGGCACGCCGTCGGGCAACAAGCGACTGCTGAACGACGTGGCGTGGAAGGACGATCCCGGCACCCTCCTTTCGCCGCGGACCGCCTTCTATTACAAGGTAAACAGGCCGGAAGACGCCGCGATACCCCTTGCGTGGAAAAGCCAGGCAGGAACGCTCTACGAGACGCCTCTGAGAATGCTTTACGAGAACCTGGACCCTAACGCCTCCTACCGCGTGAGGGTTACGTACGCCGGAAGAAGGTCAGGAATGGTGCGGATGGTCGCCGACGGCAAGTACGAGGTACACGACCTCATCCGGACGCGTAAGCCGCCGGTAAGAGAGTTCAAGATACCACAAGCGGCCACCGCGGACGGGCGCCTTGAGCTGACCTGGACGTGCGGCGAGGGGCAGCGCGGCTCTCAAGTCTGCGAAATATGGCTGATAAAGGAGAAAACATGAACGAAAAACAGCTATTAACGGTACTTGCGCTCTGCATTTCGACAGTCATTGCCTGCGCCGCAAAGCAGCCTCCCTCGATCGATCGGTCGGCCTCAGAACCGGTCAAATATATCGGCAGCGACCAGCCCGACAAGCGGTTCTATCACGGCCTTCTCCGACAGGCGGTCGGAGTGCATAGATACCAGGCCCTGCGTGCCAACCGCACCAATCCTCCGGAGCGAGGCTTCGTGGGCTGGACGTACAACCACGGGCCCAACCTTGCGTACTGGAACGGGCGGTTCTTTCTCCACTACCTCAGCAACCCCAAGGAGGAGCACAACCCCCCGGGCCGCACGCTTCTGATGACCTCTAAGGACGGCAGGCAGTGGTCCGATCCGACCGTGGTATTCCCGGAATATCCGCTGCCCGAGATCAGCCGCGGAAGTGTCTGTTTGCCCGCAGGAACGTTCTCCGTTATGCATCAGCGCATGGGTTTTTACGTGGCGCCGGACGGCCGTTTGCTGACATTGGGATTTTACAGTTACTGCCCGACGCCGCGCGACGGTCCGAACAAGGGCCAGGGTCTTGGCAGGGTCGTTCGCGAGATCTACGAAGACGGTTCCTTCGGCCCCATCTACTTTATCCGCTACAACCGCCACGCCGGCTTCAACGAAACCAACACCAGGTATCCATTCTACATGGAAAGTCCAGACAGCGGCTTTGTCAAAGCCTGCGAGGCCCTCCTGTCCGACAAACTGGTCACCCTTCAATGGTGGGAGGAAGATCGCGCCGAGGACGGCTTCTACACGCTCGATCCCGGAGATCAAGAACCAAAGGCGTTGAGTTACTGCCGCCGGCCCGACGGTGTCGTGGTAGGCTTGTGGAAGAACCGTCTCTCCGCGCTGAGCGGCGATGGCGGCAAAACGTGGACACCTCTCGTTCGCTCGGAAACCCTGATGTTCGGCGGGGCGAAGGTCTGGATTCAGCGCACGGAGGACAGCCGCTATGCGATCGTTTACAACCATTCGGCCACGTGCCGGAACCGTTTCCCCTTGGCGGTTATGACCAGCGACGACTGTTACAGCTTCGATGACCTATTGTGCGTCCACGGCGAGGTGCCGCCGATGCGGTATCAGGGCCTGCACAAGAATCTGGGGCCCCAGTACGTCCGCGGCATAATGCCGGGCAACGGCGATCCGCCGGGACAGCACATTTGGAACACCTACAGCGTTAACAAGGAAGACATATGGGTCAGCCGCACGCGCGTTCCCGTAACCGGCAGGGTGGACGATCACGTGGATCAGGACTTCGACAGTCTGTCAAACGAGTCCGATCTCGAACTGTGGAATCTCTATGTTCCCGCGTGGGCGCCGGTGGCGGTTGCGTCCGATCCGGCCGGGGAAAGCAACAAGTGCCTGGAACTTCGCGACCAAGAGCCGTATGACTACGCTCTCGTCGAGAGAATCTTCCCGAAAGGGCGCAACGTCACGGTGTCATTCAGGGTATTTGTTCGGCGCACCGGCCACGGCGTGCTGGAGTTCGAGGTCCAGGACGGCCGCGGGCGGCGTCCCGTCCGGCTTCGTTTCGACGGCGAATGGCTGTCGATGGACCGGGCGGCCACGGAACCGCGGCCGCTGCCGCTGGGCACCGGAAGGTGGCACGACCTGAAACTAAGCCTCGACTGCGAGCGTCAAAAGTACGATCTCGAGCTCGACGGCAGAACCGCCAGAAGGGGAATTGACTTCGGAGAAAAGGTCGAAACGCTCGAGAGGTTCGTTTTCCGCACGGGGCCGTGGCGCGGCGACGTGCGGGCATTTCTCCTTGACGGCGAGCCGGGCCAGCCGGGCCTGTGCAACGAGGACCTGGCTGGCACCGATCACATGGTGCCGGCAAGCGTGTATCTTATCGACGATGTCCGCACGCGAGCCGAGTAAGGTAACCGGCGGCATACCCCGGCCGCAATACTGTCCCCCTGACCGTGAGCAGAGGGATTAGGGGCATTAAAAAACAGCAAAAAGTCATTCCTCCCGCGGCGGGGCCGGCCGCCAGCATGCCGGCTCCAAACGGTCCGGTTGCCCCGGCGATATCCAAGCTTTCCGGCCCTGGCCCAAAGGCTAAGAACCCGCTATAAGAGCATCGCCGGCTTCAATGGCTTTTCACATGCGGCGAAGGTGATATAATGCCGGGAGGATCGCCGGTTTCGGTCAAGGGATAAGGAGCAGTTATGGCGGGGCATTCACACTGGGCGGGAATACGATACAAAAAGGCGGCAAATGACGCCCGCCGGGGCAGGGCGTGGAGTAAGCTGGCGAGGGCCATAATCGTGGCGGCAAAGACGGGTGGAGGAGACCCTGCCCAGAACCTCTCGCTGAGGTATGCCGTGGACAAGGCCAAGGCCGCCAACATGCCTAAAGAGACCATCGAGAAAGCGATAAAAAAGGGCTCCGGGGAACTGGCCGGAGCAAGTTTCGAAAACGTTCTCTACGAGGGCTACGGACCTGCCGGCGTGGCCGTGATGGTTGAGGCCCTGACCGACAACCGCAACCGCACCGCCCCGGAGATAAAGCGGATTTTCGAACGCCACGGTGGTTCGCTGGGTACGACCGGCTGCGTGAACTGGATGTTCGGCAAGAAGGGATTGATAACCGTCGGCAGGCGGAGCGTTCAGGAGGATCGGCTTCTGGAGGTAGCGCTCGCGGCGGGAGCGGATGACGTGGCTGAATCGGGCGATGTATTCGAAGTCACATGTGACCCCGCCGCCTTCGAGGCCCTCAAGCAGGCCCTGGCGGAAAACGAAATGCCCACCGAGGTTGCCGAGATATCTCTTGTGCCCGTAAGCACCGTTTCGGTCGACGATGCCGCAACAGCCGGCAGGATACTCGCCATGATGGAGGCGCTGGAGGAGAACGACGATGTACAGAACACCTACGCTAACTTCGACATAACCGAAGCATGATCAGCCGTTATTTTAATCTGCGGGCGAAAAACACCAGCGTCAGGATCGAAACTGTCGCCGGCCTTACGACTTTCCTGACGATGGCGTACATCATCTTCGTCAACCCCATGATCCTGTCGGCAGCCGGCATGGACAAGGCGGCCCTTATTTCTGTCACCTGCATCGTGAGCGCTTCGGCCACGATCATAGTGGGGATTTTTGCAGACGCCCCCATAGCCATGGCCCCGGGGATGGGGCTGAATGCCTTCTTTGCATACCTGGTCGTCTCCGGAAAAATGGAATGGCCCACGGCCCTTGGGGTGGTGTTTCTATCCGGGCTTTTATTTCTTCTGCTGACGGTTTTGGGGCTTCGCAGAAAGATCGTCGAGGCAATACCTCCTTCGCTGGTTTCGGCGATTGCCGTGGGCATCGGACTATTCGTGACCTTTATCGGCCTTCGCAACCTTGGCGTGGTGGTAAGGGATGAACATACCCTCGTGGCCGCCGGCCCCATTACGCCGACCGTTCTCATAGGCCTGTTCGGGCTGGCGGTGATGATCATGTTCGAGATGGGCGGGGTGGCGGGCGGTCTCGTGGCGGGCATACTCGCCTCGACGCTTCTGGCGGTGTTTTTGGGCGAAGCTGCTATGCCCTCTCGTTTGTTTTCGCTTGACCTGGATATATCGGCCGTCAGTTTCAAACTGGATGTGGTCGGCGCTTTAAAGTGGAGCTTCTTCGGCAGCATATTCACATTGATGTTCATGGACATGTTCGACAGCATAGGGACTCTGGTGGCATGCTGCAGGCAGGCGGGCATGGCCGACTGCAAAGGCAGGATAGCCGGCCTTGACCGGCTTCTGGCCGTAGACGCGGCCGCCACTATGCTAGGCGCGATCCTCGGCACGTCGACCACGACCTCCTACGTTGAATCCGCCGCCGGTATCGAACAGGGCGGAAGATCAGGCCTTTCCAGCGTGATTACCGGGGGGCTTTTTCTCGCCGCTTTGGCCTTCGTTCCAATAGTCGAAATAGTGCCGCCCTACGCTACCGCCCCTGCTCTTGTCATGGTGGGGCTTTTCATGGCCAGGGAGATAAGAAACATAGACTTTACGGACGTTAAAGAGGCATTCCCGGCCTTCATACTAATCGTGATGATAGCACTTAGCTACAGCATAAGCACCGGTCTGGCGTTCGGGTTCATCAGTTTTACTATCATTAGGGTCGTAAGCGGACGGATTCGCACCGTCAAGCCGGTTATGTGGGTGATTGCCGCCCTTTCGGTTTTATTTTTGGCGGTCGGTGGCTGATAGAATGAAGGGAAAACACAAAATGAAGACTTTTTTTATCCTGCTGATGCTGCTTACGGCCGGCGGTTGCGCCGCGGCGCGTCGCTGCGAGATGGCCGAAAGCGTTATGTTCCATGCGGACTTCGAGAACGGTTCCGCCGATTCGTGGTGGATGACCGATCCTGATGCCTGGAGGGTGGAAACCCTCGGTGAAGACAGGGTTTTTTCGCTTTATCGGCAAAGCGAATACACCCCTCCGGTCCGGTCGCCGCTGAACATGGCCCTCATCAAGGGGCCCGTCGCGGGTAGTTTCGTGCTGGAGGCGGCCGTCCAGTCCACCACAAAAGACTACGGCCATCGTGACCTGTGCCTGTTCTTCGGCTACAAGGACGCCTCGCACTTCTACTACGCCCACCTGGGCAAGAAAGCCGATCCCCACTCGCATACGATCATGGTGGTCGATGGCAAGCCGCGTACCGCCATATCCGATACGCGGACCGACGGCATACCGTGGGATGATAAATGGCACAAGGTGCGCCTGGTGCGGGATATAACAACCGGAAGGATCGAGGTATTCTTCGACGACGGCAAAAAGCCGGTGATGACCGCCACGGACGATCGCTTCGCCTACGGCAGAATCGGTGTTGGAAGCTTCGACGACACCGGCCGCTTCGACGATATCATCGTCAGGGCCATCCCGGACAAATAAACCGTTGCCGACGGGTCGGGGTTTTTCCCGCCCGGCACCGGCAGCCGCAGGACGCGGCCTTCTGCGAACAGACGGATTCGCTAATCACTAATATCCGACCCTTCTGTAAGAGCCCCGATCCTTTCCGCAGCGAGCCGGTACTTGTCCCGGCCCAGACGGCTGAATATCTCCTTGCCGGGGTACATTATGCGGAACTGTCGGCGGTAAGCGTTTTCGATCTCGACAGCCCTTCGGTAACCCGCGAGTGCTTTATCGGTTCGGCCGAGGGATTCGGCGATCTCGGCCAGGGTGTAATGCAGCCTGCCGCAGCCCGGATAACGCCCGACCGCGTTGGAGGCAGCTTCGAACGCTTTTTTGAGCCAGTTTCGCCTTTTCGCATCGATTGTGGTTTCGGCCAGGAGGCTGTAGACCTCGGCGAGCCGCTCGTAATTGCGAAAATCCACCGGGTTACGTTCGGCGGCCTCAAGCAGATGTCGCTCGGCATCGAGCAGGTTGCCCCTGCCCGCGCCGCCCGAATAGAAGGCATGAAGTGATATTCTCCCGTTCATTGCCGGGGCCTCGGGTGTGAGGGGATCGGCTTTTGCGGCGGAGTCAAGGAGCCTGCCGGCGTCGTCGAACATTCCGGCCAGGGCCAGATGTCTGGCCCGGCGCATGTCTCGCCTGCTTTCCGCCACGGGTAAAACCGAAAACTGCAGGAAGGACCAGGACAGGCCCACAGCCAAGGCGGTTGCGACCGCCCTTGTCCATGGTGACCGTGCGGCTGAGGTTTCCGTACCGACATCCACCGGCGTATTCATGGCCAAAAGGCAGGAAGCGACGGCCCAATAGGCGGTCCAGACCCCCGGCTCGAATATTGCAAAGTCTATCATGTTGTGCAGAAGAACCGCCAAAAGGCCGCAGGCAAGCGCCGCCCGGGCCGCCGGAGGCGGCGAATCGATCGAGCCGGGGGGGGCGAAAAACGCGAATCCACCCAAAAAGACCGCGGCCGGAACCAAATACAGGTAGATAAAAACCGCGGTCGGATCGCTCGATCCGTCAAGCCCCGCCGGAGATATGGCCGGCCGCAGGAAAATAAGCACCGCGGCGACCGCAATGGCGTACAAAAACGGCGCAAAAAAGGGTCCAGGACCCTTTTTTCGCCGCGAAAAAAGGGTCCAGGACCCTTTTTTGCCGGCCGGCCACAGCGGGGCCAATACCATCAGCGTAAATCCCAGAAGCCCCAGTGGGCCGTACCGCACCAGTATGCTGAGCGGAAAGCTGTGGGGGTCGGAAACCGCCTCCAGCGCCGCATCGGGCTTGTAGCGCGGATAAACAAAAGTGAAGTTGCCGCCGCCCACTCCGGTAAAGGGATGGTCTGCGATCATTTTGGCGGATGCCTGCCAGTAATGCCACCTTACAAGCATGGAATTGCCGCCGGGCAGGCGGCCGTGAGCGGTTCCGTAGGCTGCCGCGCCCGATATACCCGCGGTGGCAGCCGCCAGGAATACCGAGATCACGAGAAGTCGGTGCCGGCGGATCCAGCTGCCGAAAAATAAAATAACCGCCAGAAGCCCTCCGGCCGCTCCAAGCGAGATGATCGCCCCTTTGCTGCCGGTTAACAAAAGACCGAAGAGCACAACGGCCGCGCCTGCGGCGGCCAGCGCCGCACGCAGGTTGCCGAACGTCCTTTCGCGGCGGTTCTTGAAGGCGTCGAGGAAGATCGCCGCCGCTGCGAAAACCGCCAGGATCGCGAAGGATCCGGCGGAATTGCCGGTGGTGAAAAAGCCGCTCACGTCGTGCGAACGGAGGCGGTGCTCGAAAAGCATCTGCGGGAAGGTCCCCTGCTCAATTCCCAGGCGGTTAAGCACCGCCCTTGGGTCCTTTTCGTATTGCTCGACGGCTGCGTCGCCTCCGGCGAAAAACTGATCGGCGCACTGGAAGGCCGAAACTGTGCCAAGCGCCGCCACGACCGCCAGAACAATGGCTCTTTGCCGTCGGAGGGCGATTACCTGTGCAAGGACCAGAGCGGAAAGAACGGGCGCCGCCAATATGACAAGGTCGGTAACCGCTGCTCTCCTGTCGGAAGCGGCGAAAAAGGAGATAACCCCGGATGCGATAAACACGCACAGGCCCAGGGCGGCGTAAAGGCTTGGGCTCCAAATATCTCTTCTCCAGATCCCGCAGGCCAGCCATAACACCGCCGCCGCCAACAGTGCGGCGGATACCCACAGGCTGTATGAAACAACGTCCGGGAATCCGGGCACCCAGAAATCCCGCCCGCCGGGGGCCTCAACCACCGTCGTCCGCATGGCGACAGCGCACAGCCATACTAACAGCACCGCCGATCCGGCCGCGGCGCAAGGGCGGCCGCTGCGGCAGAGTCTTTCAATCTTCGTTTGTGACATTCCGCGAAGCCGTCTCGAGAATCGCCACTATCGTCATAACCATAAGCGTCTGACAGAACACGAGGATCGCGCCTGTCAGATCAACGCGCGACAGTATTATGCCGCCCAGTCCCGTGGCCAGCGTCGCCAGGTAAAGCGTCAAAACAACCTGGACGTCACCGAGACCGCGCCTTTTTAGACGGTGGGAGAAATGCTGCGTGTCGCCGGCGAATGGGCTGTTGCCCTGGGCAATCCTCAGGCAAGTGACGCTGACGAAATCGTAAAGCGGGACCGCCATTATCACCAGCGGCAGGAAAACCGCGTGCCAGCGGCCGTTTTCCGCCTGATGGTAATAGGTTGTCCGCAATGTCAGCACCGCCACCAGAAAACCGACGACCAGGCTGCCGGCATCGCCCATGAATATCTTCGCCGGGGGAAAGTTCCACACCAGAAAGCCCGTTACCGCCCCGATGAAAACCGCTGCGAGGCAGCAGATATACAGCTGTCCGGCGATCGCCGCGGCCGCAAGCAGTATACAGGAGGCTATCACCGCTACGCCGGCGGAAAGCCCGTCCATGTTATCCAGAAAATTAAAGGCGTTGATGAGGAACACCATCCAGCACGCCGAAAGCAGGGTCGTCACGACGGTGCTGTCGATGAACAACTCCACCCGAACACCACCGGCCGCCGCCGCCAATGCCACCGTCGCCTGCACGAGCAGCTTTACGAACGGCCCGAGACCGAATATGTCGTCTACAAGGCCGAGCGCGAAAAGGCCGGCCATGCAGGCCGAAATCACCGCGACCTGAGGCATATCCGGCAGAATCCCCTCCGACACTAACCTGGCGGTTTCTCCCGATCCGTCCGCAACCTTTTCAGCGGATATAACCGCGGCCGCTGCGATGGGGATCAGCAGTACAAGTGTGATAAATATCGCGATTCCGCCGCCGAGAGGCACTGTGCGGAAAGCGAACCTTTGCTCGGCCGGGTGGCACAAAAAGCCTGCCTGCCCGGCGAAGTGCCGGACCGCGGCCGTAAGGATCAGCGAAAGGACGAAGGCCGCCGCCGAAAATATCGTGATCAGTGTTCCGTTTGGCGCGATTTTAGCTGCTCCATTAGGCGGCGGCGGACCCGCTCAAAAAATCCAATGTAACGCTGCTGCCTGTAATCGCTGTACGTGTACGGCATCGCCTGCCAACCGCCCCGGTTGTACATGAGCGTCACCTCGGCGTATATTTTATCGCCGATATATATACGATGACTGTAGTTCTTTGTTGTGGCGAGCACGAGTTTTGACGGCTCCACGATCCCCGGATCGAGGTTGACCGGGCGGGGCAGGCCCGTGTCAAGCGTTTTTGCCAACAGCCTTTCGACTTCGTTGGTTCTGTGTTTGACTGCGGCCAGTTCACCGGGGTCCACCAGGGTTTCAATGCTGAGGAACCGCCTCAGGATGTTGCCGCCTGTCTGTGAAGAGTAGTAGTCGGTCTGAGTAAACGGCCATACGTCGCTTGACAGATCAGGCTCGCCGAATTCGCGGCGGACGGCCTCGACGGCGGCGTCCATGCACTGCTTATCGGCGGCGAGTATACCGAAAATGAGCTTTACCGGCTTCGGTTCGTGTAAGTCCCACATAACCATGCCCTCCGGGGTGCAACAAAGGGGATCAGGACTCTTTGACGCGATAAAGGATTCTGACCCGAATGGCTTTTCCTTAAGGCCGTTTTGCACGATTTTTCGCAGACCGCACTTTTAATCTTGGGCAAGGCGGAGGCTTGCCCCACATTAAGGAAACGCCTTTCGGTTCCGACTCTTCTTTTTCAGGCCTTGAGTTTCGCCACATGGTCGGCGGCGGCGGCGGCGGCGTTTTCGATCCGGACCTTCCGGCTTTCCGGTTTTCCGCGGAGCTTTATCTCGACGTTGCCTTCGGCGACGGATTTTCTGCCTACTGTAACGCGCACCGGAATCCCGATAAGGTCGGCGTCCTTGAACTTGACCCCCCCGCGCTCGTGCCTGTCGTCGAGCAAAACGTCCACGCCCGCCTGGGAAAGCTGATTATAGATCCTTTCGGCCGCTTCCGCGACCGGTGGTTCATTCTGATTTACGCAGGTTACGATTACTTCGAACGGCGCGATTGCGGCCGGAAAAACTATGCCGTTTTCGTCGCAGCCGGTCTCGATCGCGGCGGCGAGGATTCGGTTGACTCCTATGCCGTAGCAGCCCATCAAGCAGGGTTTTTCGGCGCCGCTTTCGTCCCGGAAACAGGCGCCGAGCTTCTCGCTGTACTTGGTGCCGAGTTTGAAGACCTGCCCCACCTCTATTCCCCGCCTGAACAGCAGAGGTTTGCCGCCGTGCGTGTCACCCTCTACGGCGTTCCTGACGTCGGCGACGGTGACGTTCTCTCCGGTCAGAGGAAAGTCCCTGCCGGGCGCAACGTTCCTTGTGTGGTAGTCGGTCCTGTTGGCGCCGCTTACGCCCGCCGGCATTGCGGCGACGGCGTGGTCGATGACCAGCTTAAATACCCTCTTATCAAGGCCGGCCGGTCCGGCGAAGCCGACCTTCGCGCCGGTGACCCGCTCTATCGTTGCCTCGTCCGCCAGTTCGGCGCCGGTTCCGAGTACGCGAGAGAGCTTCTCGTTGTTTATCTCATGATCGCCGCGGACCAGGACCGCGGCGGTACCTCCGCTGCAGGAGTATATCAGCGTCTTTATCATCTCGTCCGGGCGGGTCTTCAAGAACGCGCAAACGGCCTCGATGCTTCCCGTGCCGGGTGTGTGTACCTGCTCAATCCCGCCGGGTTCGCTCGGGACCGCCTGCCCGGGCGGGGGGTCCACCTCCGCCCTTTCCAGATTTGCGGCGTAGGAATTGTCGGCCGTCTGCACGATGATGTCTTCGCCCGACTTGCACGGAACGGTGAACTGGTGCGAGCCCGATCCGCCCATCTCGCCCGATTCGGCCTCGACGGCGACGAACCGCAGCCCGCACTTCCGGAAGATACGGCAGTAAGTTTCGTACATAAGGCGGTAGGTTTCGTCGAGACTTTCGGCGTCTGCATGGAAACTGTAGGCGTCCTTCATTACGAACTCGCGGCTTCGCAGAACCCCGAACCGCGGCCGGAACTCGTCGCGGAACTTGAAGCTTATCTGGTACAGGTTTACAGGCAGCTGCTTATAGGAGTTTATCTCTCCGGCCATAAGGCTTGTTACTACCTCCTCGGCGGTGGGCGCCAGAACGTTCTGCCGGCCGTGGCGGTCGGTGAAACTCACCATCGTTTCGCCGTAGTCGATGTCGCGGCCGGTCTTGCGCCAAAGCTCGATCGGCTGTACGGACGGCAGGAGTATCTCCTGGGCTCCTGCGGCGTCCATCTGCCGGCGGACGATTTCGATCACCTTCAGCAAACAACGCCAGCCCAGGGGAAGGTACGAATACAGGCCGCTTCCGAGCCTGCGAATGAGGGCGGCGCGGATCATCAGCTGCTGACTGGGGATCTCCGCGTCCGCTGGAACCTGCCTTGTCGTGGGTATGAACAGCCTGCTGTAACGCATAACTGAAAGCCGTTTAATTATGTTTCATTCTACAGCCCTTTCATAATGACGAGTGCGGCCAACTTAACCGATCTTGCCAGGCAGGGCAAGGATGCCCCGGATAATTTAAAGGACGAAAAACATTTGTGACACCTGCAAAAGCCGGCTAAAATTGCTTTTTACGATTGATCTTGCGGCACTGGTTTTTTGTAGGAGACAATGATAATGCGAGTAGCGAGACTTTCAGCAAACCTGATCCTGGTTTCGCTGGTTTTTGCCGCAGGCTGTTCGTCAAGGCAGCAGAGGCTGTTTAACAGCCTGGAAGGCAAAGCGCACGAGGCGGTGACGCCGGCCAACCGCGACGGCGAGCGGCACCGCGCATTCAACGAGAGGGTCGCCCGGGGCAGCGTGGACCTGGTTTTCATAGGCGACTCTATCACCCAGGGGTGGGAGGGAGCCGGCAGCAATGTCTGGCAGAGGTATTACGGCGGCCGAAACGCTGTCAATCTCGGCATAGGCGGGGACCGCACCGAGCATGTCCTGTGGCGGCTGGAAAACGGCAACGTCGATGGCATCTCGCCGAAGGCGGCGGTGGTGATGATCGGAACCAACAACATCAGGGAAAGATACTCCACACAGGATGTCGTTGACGGAATCGTTGCGGTTTGCAAAAGTATACGCGAAAAACTGCCGGAAACGAAGATTCTCCTGCTGGGAGTTTTTCCGCGTTCCCAGAACCCCGACAAGAATCGGCAAAGGGTCGTCGAGGTGAACCGGATCATCTCCGGTCTGCACGACGGAAAGCATATTTTCTACCTCGACATAGGCGGTTGCTTCGTCAAACCGGACGGGTCCATCTCGAAGGAAATCATGCCAGACTTTCTTCATTTGAGTCCAGCCGGCTACGAGGTTTGGGCTGCGGCGATGGAGGGCAGGCTGTCCAGGCTCATGCGGTGATCATGCCGGCGTTTGGGATTTTGTTCGGGCCGTCGACTTTACTTCAGGAGCCACAACGGCGATCAGGCGGTTCATTAATATTTCGGCCGGCTTCCTAACGCCCGTTTTTACGCTCCTGCGTATATGCGAATGCGGCGTCGAACCCTAACGGATTCGACGCCGCAACCTATAACCTTCAACTTTTAAAATTCAAAGACGCACGCCCGCTTCTCGGAGTGATCCATTTGAATTTTACCGTTTATTCATGCCATTTGCCTTTTTCTATAACCTTCACGGCCACACCAGTATTTCGTCGAGCCACTGTTCGGCCAGGGCCTTGTACTGGAGCAAGTCGCCCGTCCAACCCTGGGCCTTTACGGCGTGGTCCAGGAAGTTCACCAGGCAGTCACCGTCGAGGTCCTGGCTGGGGCCGCCGCCGGGCTGGCATCTGCCGCGGCAGAGCCCGATGTCGTCAACCCATATCTTGCCGGATGTGCTCGACGGAAGGCCGTCCGGGTCGCCGAGGCCGATGTGAATCCTACTTACCTGAGTCAAATCAACACCCGAAATCTGCCTGAGGTCTATGCCCCAGCCGAACCACTGCGTGCTGGTGACACCGCCGGAGCCGGAGTACTCGATTTCCGCGGTCGCGCCGGTATTATCCTCTATAATCGCATAGAGCCTCTCGGCCGGGTTGCTCGCCTGGCCCAGTAGGTATATTCCGAGGTGGCCGTGGCCCTGCGTGAAGTCGTGCGTCTGGCCCAGGTCATAGACCGCCGCCGAATAGCTTTGCGCAAAGTTGAAGTACTGGAGCTCCATTGACTTCTGCCCCCCGTGCTTTGGGGCGGTGGAAAGGCTGATCCAGCCCGTCGCTCCACCGGCGCCCTGCCATGCGGCGGCGAAGTCGTTCGGGTCGCCGTACTCGAATGTCTCCATCAAATCGCAATCGGCCGTGGTGAAACTCCAGACGGCGCCCTTGACCGTGCCGCCGGTTGTTACGTCGTCTATCCGCCAGTAATAGGTGGTATTCATCGAAAGCGGCCTCGGGTCGTAGCTTTCCGAGGTCTGGTTGCCCTTGAACCAGCGGGAGGACCTGGTGGCGGCGCCTACGCCGGCCTCGTCGGTTCCGAAGTAGACATCGAAGGATTCCGCGCTCGTGCCGCCGTTCCACGAAAGGATCGTTTCCGAAGGAATGTTTACAGAACCGTCAAAGGGGCTGGGACGATTGCTGTAGGTGGATTGAGGGACGTCGAGCGTCGCGTACGAATACTTTCGCGAGGAGTGGTGGAAGTACATCGCGAACACGTCTATCTTCTGCGGCTGGTAAGTGGCGTCGCTGTCGACGCGGGTGCGGGTTATGCCGTTGAGAGTGATCGAAATCTCCACGGTCGACGGGGCGGTCCGCTCCAGGCGCAGCGTAAGCGGGCTGAAAACGTCCGGCTCGAGGCCGAATCCGCCCATTTCGCCGTCTCCCAGGGGGGTATAATGGCCTAATGTTTTCAGCAGTCCCTCACCGGAGTAAGGAGCGGTTCTCTTTTCGATCGAGCCCGGCTTGTGGACCTCGCCGCGGCAGTCGACCACGCGGCCGATCCCCGGGTCGATGTGCGGGTATATCCTAAAGTCATAGCCGAGGTAGCCGTTGAATATGTCGGCACTGTTACCTTGATACTCGCCGTCTATATAGCCCTGGTCGTTGGAGTCGAAAAGGCCCAGGTGAAAGTCACCGCTTGTACCGGCAAGGCAGGTGATGTCGGCGTCGAAACAGTCGCAGCCGTCTCCTGTATGGTCGCAGGAGCAGTCGCCGTGAAGACCGTCGCTTTTCCACATGTATGTAAACTCCACCACGTCGCCTACCGCGGCCAGCGGCTTTTCGGGAAGCCTGACGGTTACCTGGTGGTATTTTCTCGGTGCCCACTGCAGTTCGTCTGCGTCGGTCACGTCGAGAAGATCCGGCCACTCGCTGTGGTACCAGACAAGGCCGTCCCACGGGATGCCGTCCTCATCGTCGGCGATGCTGTAGGCGTGCTGGCCCGGCGTGCCGATCGACGTATCGGACGAAGACAGGCCGATGATGATTTTCTCGGTGGCCTCGTTCACCCAATCGTCGATGATTTGGACCGAAAACGATCTGCTCGTCTCACCGGCGGCGAATGTCAGCGTGCCGGCGGCCAGCTCGTAGTCGGCACCTGCTGTCGCCGAGCCGCCGACGGCGGAATAGCCTACCTCTATCGCTGAGTCAGCCGGGTATGAAAGGTTTACGGCGACCTGGCCCGATGATACCGTTTCGCTTCCCAGCGTAAGTTCCGAGGCGAACATTGCGGGAGGCCGGTCGTTGTAGATTGTATAAATGTGCTGGCTCTTGCTTCCCAGCTGAACCGCCCCGCCGCTCGGGGCCGAAAGCGTAAGAATAATTGTTTCGTCGGCCTCGGACACGCCGTCGTTGACTATGCCTATGGAGACCGTCTTTGACGTTTCGCCGGGGTTGAAAGTCAGGGTTCCGGGCGTCAACTGGTAGTCCGTTCCGGACGTTGCCGTACCGCCGCTGACGGAGTAGTTCACCGTATAGGTGACTCCGGCGCGACCGTTGTGCAGGCTGACCCCTATGGCCGCCGGACTTACGCCCTCCATAGCACCTGTCGCGTCGCGGTCGAACTGTATCTGTTCGCGCAGCAGAACGCCGTTGAGGCGGTAATAGTTGATTGTTCCGGGTTCCGAACCGTCAGCCGCCCCCGCCTGCAGTTTTTCGTCCCATAACGCGAAGTCGTCGTAACCGCCGTTAAGAGGTCTTTCGGAAGACGTCGGCCAGTTGCCGATCCAGAATGGATTGAAATTCACGCCCCCTGGTCCACACTCGAAGGTATGCTCCAGCACTCCGTTGACGTACAGCTGTACTTCGCCTGATGTGCCGTCGCGGACAAAGGCCAAATGCTCCCATCGGTTGGAGCGGAAACTGCTGTTGGCGACCGTGGGGGCCCAGCCCTTGCAGCCCATGGATACTAAACCTTCCACATACTCTTCTTCGATAGCTATCTGCAGGCCGTTGGCGCCGCTTCCGTCAGCCGTTCCGATCAGCCATGGGAAGCGGTTCATCAGAGTCTTTTTGACCCATGTCATGAAGGTGAAGTCGCCGACCGAAGCCGGAAGCGACGTTATTTCAATGTGCGAGGCAGTGCCCTCCAGCACCAGGTGGCCCGGGTTCGTTTGCGTTTGTGCGCCGGGCGCGGCCCAGGAGCCCCCAACGACCGCGCCGTCGTGTCCCCCGGTGGAATCGGTGGCCACGATGCCTGTGGTCTCGTCGAGACCATAGTGCAGCAGTATCTCCGCGCCGGCTGACGCGGTCAAACCGGCCGCAACCGCCATAAACAAAACGATTGAGGATTTCTGGATCATTTGTTCACCCTTTCCATGAAAGTAGTAGTGGATGTTGGTATATCGGCAAAATGCTTCGTCTCGTACAATATCATCTGCACACCCGCCTCGTCCGACCGCCTGGGCGCAAACTATTCTTTGTTCTTATAATACCACGCGCCAGCGGCTTTGGCAAGCCAAAAAATGCTGCAGATGTTTTTTTGCCTTGATCTGCCCGCCGCCTTGGTATATCTTCGTGGCCAGGCGTTTCTTCCGCGGACTGGTCCCCCGCTGGATTGGGGACCTAAGTGCTTAAAAGGAAAAGCTTTACCTGCGAATTTAGCGGAAAAACCAAAAGGGGAAAATGAATGGGCGTGAAAATGTGGTGGCTCTGGATCGGGCTCTGCTTGGTTGCGGGTCCGGTGCTGACTCGGGCCGGGTCTGTGAATTCCGGGGCGATGGACAAGGACCGGAACATGGTACAGGCGCAAGTTGTCCTTACCGTATCGGAAAGCAAGAGGCTTATAGCAAAAGGGGTGGCCCGAACGCCGATCGTGACAGAGGCCGTCAAGGACGGGATGATCATCATCGCCAAGGGCTCGACAAATACATACGTGGCCGAGGAACTGACCGGCAGGGATATCGCCGCCGGCTCGTATCTTCTCGGCCGGCGCTACCCGGTCAAGGGCGGTGACAGGCCCAAACCCGCCGAAAGTATGAAAGAGATCGTCCTGGTGAAGGGAAAAGAAAGCAAAATGAGTATCGAAGAGGCGGTACGACTCCTCAAACCCGGCGACGTTGTGATCAAGGGCGCCAACGCGCTGAACTACAACGACAACCTGGCCGCGGTCATCGTCGGAAGCTCCGACGCCGGCACAACCGGCAAGATAATGCCGTATGTTACCGGCTGCAAGGCCCACCTGCTCATACCGGTCGGACTGGAAAAGCAGACCTGCGGCCGCGTGGCCGAGACCGCCACTATGATGAGGGAACCTGTCACAAGCCTTAACCACATACCGTCCATGTTCCTGCTGAACGGCGTCATTTTCACCGAGATAGAGGCTATCAAGACCTTCGGTGACGTATCCGTATTTCAGGCGGCCGCCGGCGGCATCGGTGGCGCCGAAGGAGCGGTCTGGCTTGTAGTGCGGGGCGCCAAGTGCGAGGTGCGGAAGGTCCTCGATGCTGTCGAAAAAATCCAGGGTGAACCCCCCTTCATCCACTGACCGGAGCCGGGCGTGTGACGCACAAGTTAATCAACCAGATCAGCGCGGGCGAGCAGGTCGACGGTATCTACGTGGTCAAAGACCCGGTTCTGCGCAGCACCACCCGCGGCGACCCATACATAGCTATGAGGCTTTGCGACAAGACCGGACACGTGAATGCACGGATGTGGCAGGCCGGCGAAAGCGTATACAGGATGCTTCCCAAACCCGGCTTCGTCCACGTCCAGGGCAAAAGCGAGCTGTACCAGAACAATCTCCAGATCGTCGTCAATGAAGTTGCCCTGGCTGATACTGAGGGAATCGATCTTGATGTTTTTCTTGCCAGTACCGCGGGCGACGTGCCGGCTATGTTCGCCGAACTGAGGCGGATCGTCGCGGGAATCACCCACCCGCATCTGAGGGCCATCGTGGAGGCGTTTCTGGCGGACACCGTTCTTATGGAGAAGTTCCGCACCGCGCCGGCGGCAATGACGATACACCACAATTATCTCGGCGGACTTCTCGAACATACCCTGAATATGCTCAAGGCCTCCGAGCGGGTGCTGCCGTTGTACCCGCAGGTGCAGCCCGACCTTGTGCTGGCGGCGATATTCCTTCACGACATCGGAAAAACCGAGGAGCTATCTTACGGAACGGCCTTCCAGTACACGGACCGCGGCCAGCTGGTCGGGCACATCGTCCAAGGCGTCCTGATGCTGGAAGACAAGATCCGGGATATGGCCGCCCAGGGCAATCCCGTCGACGGGCACATCGTCAACGCCCTGGAGCACGTAATCCTGTCCCACCACGGCGAATATGAGTTCGGTTCTCCCAGGATACCGGCCACCCCCGAGGCGTTTCTGGTTTACTACCTCGACGACCTCGACGCCAAGCTCAATCAAGTGACTGCGGCCATCGACAACAGAAATGCGGGTGACGACTGGACCGAATACAACCGCAACCTCCAGACCAGGCTCTACGGCAGGAGGATGGAGGAGGCGGAAGGCAGTAGTCAGTAGGGCCAGCGCCCCCCTGTCATCTCTGAAAGCACCTCAACCTGGCCGCGGCCTGGCGGGTATAGTGGAGAAACAAAGTGGGGCAAGCCTCCGGCCTGCCAATGGCAACCGGGACGGTTGCCCCACTTTAAAGCTGTACAAAAACAGTCAAAACGTGCATTGTTTCTTAAGAGGGAGCCCTGCGACCGAGAAATCTCATGCTCAGTGGTCTCGACTTGCTGCTGAATATTCGAGACCCGCGGCGTCAGCTGGGCGCTGTGGGTATGAGATTTCTCGGTCGCAGGGCTCCCTCTTAAGCCCCCCAAAAAATGGGTCATTGCCAGACCTCCCCCTTCTTTCCAACGCTGAAAAATGGTATAATGGTTCAGGACCGCCGGCTGTCCTGAACAGCGGCGGTTTCGCGGGGGTATGATAACTGATGAGGAGACTTATATTCACATTGACGGTTTTGGCTGCGCTGCCGCGGTCGTACGCTGCGGTAGGCGATCCGACTACGCCGGCCCTGACGAGGCCTTCGATACGCAATATGAACCCTGCGGCACGAAGCCCCGTCGACCGCGGCGTAGTGCCGCAGACCATGTTTCGAAGCGGCCTCAGGCGCACCCCCCCGCCCATAGACAATACCAGCGAACTTATCGTGACAGGGCACATCGGCGGCGGCAAGCATTTCAGGGGTGTTCTTCCCTACAATGCCCTGTCTGATTTCTCCGGCAGGATCGACGAATCGACGATCCTTTTGGACTCGTTCCTTAGACGGTCCGGAGGTTCCGGAGAAGGCGGACGATATTTATATACCGGTGATCCCACACCGTTCTATTCACAGACCGGATCAGTTACCATAAGCCGCTTCGAGAGCCCGCGGATAATCACGCCGCCCACCACCAGGCTCGAAGGACGGGCCGACGCCACGACGTCGGTGCCCGGCCTGCAGGATGTTTCCGAGCTGGCCCGGCCGACCACCGACATACCGGGCATGCGGTTTCTTCCCCTTGGCAGGAATCTCGAGGAAATGGAAGAGCAGCTCAACCTAAAGGATGAAGAAATAGATGAGGCCAAATACAGGCAGGAAATGGAGAAACTCCGCCAGGACCTTGCCGAGGCTGACCGCAAAGCCGCGGAGTTGAAAGAAAAACTGCTGGTGGAGGACAAGCCCCCTAAGGTGCTGGAAACCCCTCCTAAGCCGCCGGTGGAAACACTCGTACAGAAGCCCAAGACCGAACCCGAAGCCGAAGAACAGCTGCCTGAGAGCGAACAATATCCCAAGCCCGACAAGCCCTCTGAAAAAATCCCCGACCGCTCCGAGTCTCGCCGGCCGGAGGTCCAGCCACCGCGACTGATTGTGGGAAAAACACCGGGTCCGCCCGGCGGTGAGGAAGAAGGTACCGAAGACGAAACCGCCGTTTCCGGCAGGAGAAAGGATATTCACGATATGGAGGCGTACGCCGGCGACCGGCTCCGGATCATCGCCAAGGGAATCCTGGGCGAGCACGAGGACTTCGCGTCGCTGGCCGCGGAAAAGTACGAGCATTACATGGCCGTAGGCCTTGGCTATCTCAGGAAGGGACGGCACTATCGGGCCGCGGACGCCTTCAGCCTGGCGGCGGCCTATCGACCCGACATGCCGCGGGCCGCGGCGTTCAAGAGCTACGCTCTTTTCGCCGCCGGCGAATACGTAAGCAGTGCCCTTTTCCTTTCGAAAGCGTTGGAGGCCCAGGGCGGCCTGGCCGCTGCCAAAATCGACATGGAGTCGGTCTTCGGCGACAACGAGCTTCTCGACAACAGGATCAACGACCTCGGGCAGTGGGCCGAAAGAACCGGTTCCTGGGAGCTTCAATTCCTGCTTGCCTATTACTACCGGCAGACCGGAAGAACCGCCGAGGCGGCCGCCGCCATCAATTCCGCGGCCGAGAAGGCCCCCGACTCGGCCGCAGTTGCGGCGCTGAAGGCCGCAATCGAGTAGGCGGCGGAAATGAGTCCGCAGACTGTGGACATATACTGCGAAAGTTGGCCTCCCCCATCTGCCATCTTTGAAAGCCCAACCCGGCCGCGGGCCGGCGGGCATGGGGAAGAAAGCAAAAATCAAAAGGCAAAGTTGCATTGCAAATTTCAAATAGAACCCCCCGCGAAAAGCTTTTTCCAAAATGTGGAGGCCGCCGTAGCCTGCCCTGAGCCTCGTTTCTTCCGCATGCCTGCCGGGCCGCGGCCGGGTTGTGATGCTCCTAAGAAACAAGGCACGTTTTGACTGTTTTTGTGCAGCTTTAAAGTGGGGCAACCGTCTGTGGGGCAACCGTCCCGGTTGCCATTGGCAGACCGGAGGCCTGCCCCACTTTGGCTGCCGCCGCAGAATCGCGGGCTTAACCAGCGTTCGCTGCCTCTCGGGCTAACCTCCTACCTTCTACCTCCTACCTGCTACCCGCTACATTCTTTATCCTAAGCCCTTGGGCATTCTTCTTCAGAAGTTCCGCTCCACGAAGGTGGTATCGATCTTGTTCTTCACGAAGAGGTTGTGGGACAGAATATGCAGGAAGGCCGGGATGGTCGTCTTGACCGGCGCGATGACGAACTCGGACAGGGCCCTTTTCATCGTGTTGATGGCCTCTGTCCTGGTCCGTTGGTGAACGATAAGCTTACAGATAAGCGAATCGTAGG